>OKVL01000239.1_pt1 | contig 40113 bp, 41 predicted proteins | sample 1606791 | NCBI WGS metagenome assembly OKVL01 (sample SAMN03281006, study PRJEB24777) | human gut metagenome | isolation source: fecal sample PR165 from 1 month old male Malay infant, vaginally delivered...
ATATAAGAAAATTCTTATAAGAACATAGAGGAAACAAAGTGACATCATTTTGGGAAAAAAATAGTCAAAAATGGAAAATATGGCGTCAGAAGCGAAAAGAAAAACGAGCGAACAAACCTAGAAAGCCAGTAAACATCTCGCGTCGTGTTTACTTGCTTTTTGGTGTCGTCTTTGTTCTTTTTTTGTTACTTTTTGCGCGTTTGACCTATATGCAGGTTTATAACAAATCGTTTTATACTAAAAAATTAGAGGATAACTCCAAGTATACGGTTAGGATTGCAAGCGAACGTGGGCAAATCTTTGATGCCAAGGGGGTTGCTCTTACGACCAATCAGAGTAAGGACGTTATCACCTTTACACGTAGCAATTTGGTGTCATCAGATACGATGAAGAAGGTCGCTGAAAAGTTGGCGACCATGGTGACTCTGACAGAGACCAAGGTGACCGATCGCCAGAAACGTGACTTTTATTTAGCTGATTCTGCCACCTACAAACGTGTGGTTAATGATCTTCCAAAGGACAAGAAAACAGATAAGTTTGGTAATAAATTAGCTGAAGCTACTATTTACAACAATGCTGTTGATGCCGTTCCTGATGAAGCAGTGGATTACACTGAGGACGAGCTTAAGATTGTCTACATTTACTCACAGATGAATGCTGTTTCTAATTTCTCAACAGTCACACTGAAGACGGCGGACTTGACCCCTGATCAGATTGCGATTGTGGCAGCCAAGCAGAAGGAACTTAACGGAGTTACAGTTGCTAAGGATTGGGAACGTCACACGTCTGATTCGGCCTTGTCCCCTCTTATCGGTAGGGTTTCAAGTTCAGAAGCAGGACTGCCTCAGGAGGATGCTAAGGATTATCTTAAAAAAGGATATGCCCTAAATGACCGTGTAGGTACCTCTTATTTGGAAAAAGAGTACGAGGAGAAGCTCCAAGGAAAACACACTGTTCGTGAGATTACTGTGGACAAGGAAGGTAAGGTTGATAGTGATAAAATCACTCAGAAAGGTAGCAAGGGAAACAACCTGCAGTTGACCATCGACCTTGATTTCCAAAAGGGAGTTGAAGATATCCTTGGTCAACAACTTTCTTCAGAGATTTCAGAGAATAAAGCGACTTATTCTGAAGGTATGTACGCAGTAGTTATGAATGCGGAGACTGGTGCTGTCCTTGCTATGGCAGGACAAAAACATGAGCAAGGGGCACAGGATTTTAAGGCTGATGCCTTAGGGACAATCACCGATGTCTTTATTCCAGGTTCTGTAGTTAAGGGAGCTACTTTAACCGCAGGTTGGCGCTCGGGTGCTATCTATGGGGACCAGGTATTAACTGACCAACCTATTAATATTGCTGGTTCGCCCTCAATTACCTCTTGGTTTACAGAGCAAGGTAGTCGTGCCATTACCGCAACTCAGGCCTTAGAATATTCCTCAAATACCTATATGGTACAGATTGCTATCAAACTTCTTGGGCAACAGTATGTTCCAGGGATGTCCCTGTCGACTGATAATATGGAAAAGGCGATGACGACGCTTCGTGATACCTATGCTGAATTTGGTATGGGTGTGTCTACGGGACTTGATTTACCAGGAGAATCAGAAGGTTACATTTCCAAGAATTATAATGTAGCCAATGTCTTGACAGAGGCTTTTGGACAATATGACTCTTATACAACTATCCAGTTGGCTCAGTATGTTGCCTCAATCGCAAATGGTGGAAAACGTGTAGCGCCTCACATCGTTGGAGGTATCTATGATGCTGGTGAAAATGGTAGCCTAGGAACTCTAGCTTCAACGGTAGACACACGTGTCCTTAACAACTTATCCTTAGATTCTGAGCAATTAGGGATTATCCAACAAGGGTTTAATGACGTTGTCAATTCAGGTTCTAGTCTTGCAACCGGTAAAGCCATGGCAAGTTCTATTATTCCAATTAGTGGTAAAACAGGGACAGCCGAAACTTATGCAACAGATGGTTCAGGAAATTCAGTAACGACAGTTAACCTTAATGCTGTTGCCTATGCGACAGCCAAAGATGGTACTAAGTTGGCGGTTGGGATTATGTACCCACATGCTTTAGACTGGAAGAGTAAGGCCCATCAAAATGCCGTTAAAGCTATCATGGAACTTTATCAAAATACTCACTAATAATATAAAATCTCTTGTGCCTTGCATGAGAGATTTTTCTGTGATATAGTGTTTGAGTATTTGTTCTTTAAGATATGAATTGAGAAAGATAAAAGAAATGGAGGCCTTCATGCTTTACCCTACTCCAATTGCTAAACTGATTGATAGTTTTTCAAAACTTCCAGGAATTGGGGCTAAGACGGCGACACGTCTGGCTTTCTATACTATTAACATGTCTGATGAAGATGTCAATGATTTTGCAAAAAATCTTTTAGCAGCAAAACGTGAATTGACTTATTGTTCGGTTTGTGGTCGCTTAACAGATGATGACCCATGTAATATTTGTATGGATGAAACTAGAGACCGTACTAAGATTTTAGTTGTTGAGGACTCCAAAGATGTTTCTGCTATGGAAAAGATTCAGGAATACCGAGGTCTCTACCATGTGCTTCAAGGGCTTATCTCCCCTATGAATGGTGTCGGACCAGATGATATTAATTTAAAGAGTTTGATTACCCGTCTTATGGACAGCGAGGTTGACGAGGTCATCATCGCAACTAATGCAACAGCCGATGGTGAGGCAACCTCTATGTATATTTCACGTGTCCTCAAACCTGCAGGTATCAAGGTGACCCGCCTAGCGCGTGGGTTGGCTGTTGGTTCTGACATTGAGTACGCTGATGAAGTAACCTTGCTAAGGGCTATCGAAAATCGAACAGAACTGTAGAAAAAAGTGTTGGTATAGCCAGCACTTTTTGTTTATTGTCATTAGGTTTCTCATTAAAAATTTGGTAAAACAAAAGAAAGGCTTAAATGATGAGGAATCATGATGCAAATTGAAAAAATTTTAAATAACAATGTTGTCCAAGCCATGGATAATGATGTGGAATACATTGTTATGGGGAAGGGACTAGGCTTTCAAAAGAAGGTCGGAGAGGCGGTTGATAAAGAGAAGGTTGAAAAGACTTTTGTCTTGGAAAATCCGGAGATAGAGGCCGAATGGACTCGTGTGTATGTAGATTTGTCTGATGGTGAAATGCAGGTTTTTTTGAATATCATTACTTTTGCTGAAGCTGTCCTGCAAACCAAGTTTGAACCCTCTTTTTTTATCGCTCTTGCAGACCACCTTCATTATGCTATTGAACGCAGTAGAGAAGGCATATCCCTGCAAAATCCTTTGGCCTGGGAAATTCGAAAATTTTCCCCTTGGGAGTATGAAATTGGAAAACAAGCTCTTCGTTTGATTGCCAATGATTTAGAGGTTGAATTGGCAGATGATGAGCCAGCTTCTGTCGCTTTGCACTTTGTCAATGCATAAAAGGATACGGATCTCCATGAAAAAGACCGACAGATGACTCAAATTGTGGTTGGCATTAGTGATATTGTCCGTCTTGATTTTGCTTGTGACTTGGAGCAAGATAGTTTTTCTTATAACCGTTTTATTACTCATATTCGGTACTTAGTGCAACGTATTGTGAGTGGGGTTAGTGGTGGTAAAAACGATGCTTTTCTATATGAACAAGTCAAGGTTAACTACCCAGAATCTTTTATTTGTATCCAAAAGATTGTCACCTATATCAAGTCAAGTTATGCTTTTGAACTTAGTTTAGACGAACAGGTTTATTTGACCATTCATATTCAACGCCTTAGAGATCATATCGATTAGTAAGCGATTCTCATAGCTACTATACAAAAAGCAGACAATTAGGTTCAAGTCTGCTTTTTCTGTGCCCTTGTGATATAATGAATTGATTGATATTGTACTGAAATCACTCGATGAAAGTATTGAATGCATTTTAGTATTCGTAATAAAAAGCTAATTTGTTAGGGAAAGGAAGGGAACGGCTCTGTCCTTTAAGTAGGCTAAACTGTTCCGAAAAAGCATGCTATGTACGTTGAAATGATTGATGAGACTGGACAAGTCTCAGAAAAAATAAAAAAACAAACCTTGGAATTACTTGATTTTGCAGCGCAAAAACTTGGCAAGGAAGACAAGGAAATGGCGGTTACTTTTGTAACTAACGAACGTAGTCACGAATTGAATTTGGAGTATCGTGATACGGATCGTCCAACTGATGTTATTAGTTTGGAGTATAAGCCGGAGCTAGATATTACCTTTGATGAAGAAGATTTGGCTGAAAATCCCGAATTGGCTGAAATGATGGGGGAGTTTGATAGTTATATCGGCGAACTCTTTATTTCTATTGATAAGGCTCGCGAACAAGCTGAGGAATATGGACATAGCTACGAGCGTGAGATGGGCTTTCTGGCTGTTCACGGATTTCTTCATATCAACGGGTATGATCACTACACCCCAGAAGAAGAAGCGGAAATGTTTGGATTACAGGAAGAAATTTTGACTGCTTATGGACTTACGCGACAATAACCCACAAAAAAAGTGGAAAAACAGAGAATTTACGGCCAGTTTTGAGTTTGCTCTGACAGGGATAATAACGGCCATTAAAGAAGAACGCAACATGCGTAAACATTTGGTATCAGCTATCTTAGTGGTATTGGCTGGCTTGGTTTTTCGTGTGTCTGCGACAGAATGGCTCTTTCTTCTGCAGGCAGTTTTTCTAGTAATTGCCCTAGAGATTGTTAATTCTGCCATTGAAAATGTTGTTGATTTGGCCAGTAATTATCACTTTTCGATGCTAGCTAAAAATGCTAAGGATATGGCTGCAGGAGCGGTCTTGGTTGTCTCTTGTTACGCACTCATTACTGGTATGATTGTTTTCATACCTAAGATTTGGAATTTGATTTTTAACTAAAAAATAGAAAGAAGATATATGACATTTAAATCAGGATTTGTGGCCATTCTTGGTCGACCTAATGTAGGAAAATCAACTTTTTTAAACCATGTTATGGGGCAAAAAATTGCTATTATGAGTGATAAGGCTCAAACAACCCGTAATAAAATTATGGGGATTTACACAACAGAAAAAGAACAGATTGTTTTTATCGATACACCGGGTATTCACAAGCCCAAGACAGCACTTGGAGATTTCATGGTGGAGTCTGCTTATTCAACCCTTCGTGAAGTGGATACGGTCCTCTTCATGGTTCCAGCCGATGAGCCTCGTGGTAAGGGTGATGATATGATTATCGAACGCCTTAAGCAAGCCAAGGTTCCGGTTATATTGGTGGTTAATAAGATTGATAAGGTCCATCCAGACCAGCTCCTTGAGCAGATTGATGATTTCCGTAAACAAATGGATTTCAAGGAGATTATTCCAATTTCAGCTCTTCAAGGAAATAATGTTTCCCACCTTGTAGATGTTTTGAGTGATAATCTTGAGGAAGGTTTCCAGTATTTCCCATCGGATCAAATCACAGACCATCCAGAGCGTTTCTTGGTCTCTGAGATGATTCGAGAAAAAGTCCTACAGTTGACGCGTGAAGAAATTCCGCACTCAGTTGCTGTTGTCATTGATTCTATGAAACGTGATGAAGAGACTGATAAGGTTCACATTCGTGCGACTATCATGGTTGAGCGTGATAGCCAAAAAGGTATTGTCATCGGTAAAAAGGGTGCTATGCTCAAGAAAATTGGTACCCTTGCTCGTAAAGATATTGAGCTCATGCTTGGGGACAAGGTCTTCCTTGAAACTTGGGTGAAGGTTAAGAAAAATTGGCGAGATAAAAAACTTGATTTGGCCGATTTTGGTTATAATGAAAAAGAATACTAAGAAAAGCTGGGCATTTGCTCGGCTTTCTTGCTAGAAGGAGGGGCAGATGCCTGAGTTACCTGAGGTAGAAACTGTTAGACGAGGGTTAGAAAGATTGGTAGTAGGACGGACTATTTTGTCACTTGAAGTTAAGATCCCGAAAATGATCAAGACATCATACGATAGCTTTTTGCATGATTTGCCTGGCCAGATGATTCAAGTCATGCGACGTAGAGGTAAGTACTTGATTTTTGACTTTGGACAATTGATTATGATTTCCCACTTGCGTATGGAGGGGAAATACCTGCTGTTCACAGACCAGGTTCCTACCAACAAACACTTTCACTTATTTTTTAAGTTAGATGATGGCTCTACACTTGTCTATCAGGATGTTCGCAAGTTTGGGACTTTTGATTTATTGGATAGGAAACAGGAAGAGGTCTATTTTATACGGAAAAAACTTGGCCCTGAGCCTACCAAGAAGACCTTTAAATATGCACCCTTTGAGAGAGCCTTAATGCATTCTGCCAAGCCTATTAAGCCCTTACTCTTGGAGCAGAAATTAGTGGCCGGTCTAGGAAATATCTACGTTGATGAGGTGCTTTGGGCAGCCAAGGTTCATCCAGAGACGCCAGCAAGGGAACTCAGTAAGGCAGCCATGAAACGAGTTCACGATCAAACGATTGCCATATTACAGTTGGGGATTGAAAAAGGTGGTTCCACTATAAGGACCTATCGTAATGCCCTCGGTGAAGACGGGACCATGCAGGATTATTTGCGGGTTTACGGAAAGACAGGGCAACCTTGTCCACGTTGTGCAAGCACGATTGAGAAAATCAGGTTAGGAGGAAGAGGAACGCATTTGTGTCCTCATTGTCAAAAACGATGATTATAGGATTAACAGGAGGCATTGCTTCAGGAAAATCAACCGTTGTTGAAATGATTAAAGAGGTAGGTTACAAGGTCATTGATGCCGATCAACTGGTGCACGATATGCAGGCCAAAGGGGGCCGTCTGTACCGTGCCTTACTTGATTGGTTGGGAGAGGGGATCCTCCTTCCTAATGGAGAATTGAATCGTCCTAAGTTAGGGAAATTAATCTTTTCAAGTGAAGAGATGCGGCATCAATCTGCTGAAATTCAGGGAAAAATTATCCGAGAAGAGTTGGCAGTCAAAAGAGATTGCTTGGCCAAGGAAGAGGACGTCTTTTTTATGGATATTCCCTTACTGATTGAAAATGATTATCAGGATTGGTTTGATCAGATTTGGTTGGTGGCGGTGTCACCTGAGGTCCAGCGCCAACGCTTGATGAAAAGGAATCACTTAAGTGCTGAGGAAGCAGGCATGCGTATTGCTAGTCAAATGCCTTTAGCTGAAAAACTGCCCTATGCTAGTTTAGTTATTGACAACAACGGGAGCATCGATGATTTGAAGAAGAAGGTGAAGAGTGCCATAAAAGATTTAGCTAACCTCGTATAGTTAGTCATTGTGTTATAATGGATAGTGAATTTTAGAAAGAAGATGATTATTTGCGCCAAAAAGAGCTTAAAACCGCTGATTGGCAACGAAATCTTAAAATTGCTTGGATAGGAACTTTTTTTACTGGGGCTAGTTTTTCTATTGTTATGCCCTTCATGGCTCTCTATGTAGAAGAATTAGGGATTAAAGGCGCTATGGTAGAATGGTATGCTGGTTTATCTGTTGCCCTGTCTGCCCTAGCTTCAGCCTTGGTTTCACCAGTTTGGGGACGCTTGGCGGACCGTTATGGTCGAAAGCCCATGATGATTAGAGCCAGTATGGTCATGACCTTTACAATGGGAGGTTTAGCCTTTGTGCCTAATGTCTTCTGGATGCTTTTCTTAAGAATCTTGAATGGATTGTTTGCGGGCTATGTCCCAAATGCAACAGCTTTGATTGCTAGTCAGGCTCCTCAGCAACGTTCTGGCTATGCTCTGGGGACCTTATCTACGGGTCTAACAGCAGGTGTCCTGATTGGCCCTTTGTTAGGTGGGACCTTGTCTGAGGCGTTTGGTATGAGGTGCACCTTTTTATTAGTTGGGGTGATTTTGTTTATCTGTTGTCTTTTGACTATCTTTGGTTTGCGAGAGGACTTTCAACCGATTGAAAAGGGAGAGATGATGACCCTTTCGCAAGTATTTGCTAAAATTCCCAGCAAATCGCTTTTAATCGGCCTCTTTGTGACTAGTATGATTATCCAGATTTCTGCCCAATCGATAGCGCCTATGTTGGCCCTTTATATTCGTTATTTAGGTCAGAGGGACAATATCCTTTTTTACTCAGGTTTAATTGTTTCTGCTATGGGCTTCTCTAGTCTCTTGAGTACCCCTTTTCTGGGAAAATTGGGAGACCGTATTGGCAATCATCGTTTGCTCTTGATGGGCTTATTCTATAGCTTCCTCTTGTATTTCCTTTGTGGTTTTGCCGGTTCAGCCTTGCAACTGGGGATCTTACGCTTTGCCTATGGCTTTGGTATAGGTGCCCTTATGCCTAGTGTCAATTCTTTATTGACCAAGATGACACCCAAGGAAGGAATCTCAAGAATATTTAGCTTTAATCAAAGCTTTTCATACATTGGACAAGTTTTAGGTCCTTTTGTTGGTTCAGCAGTTGCGACTGGACTAGGTTATCGCTGGGTCTTCTTTGTGACCGCAATGATTGTCTTTGGAAATTTTGTCTGGTCCTTAATCATCTTTAGAAAATCGCTAGGAGTTAAGAATATAGGTGAGAGTTAAAATCAATTTAAAGTGTAGTGAATGTGGGAGCATCAACTATCTCACAAGTAAAAATAAACAGAATCATCCTGAGAAAATTCAGGTACTCAAATTCTGCCCCAAGGATAGAAAAGTAACCTTACATGTTGAATCTTAAAGGGTTCTATGGTAGAATAAAAAGGACTTTTTCGGAGGAATAACTATGTACGACTTATTATTAACGCTGCTCTTGGTGATGTCAGCTATTATTGTGATTGCGGTATTCATGCAACCACAAAAAAATCCAAGTAGCAATGTCTTTGATGGTGGTGGGTCAGAAGCACTATTTGAACGTAGTAAACCACGTGGTTTTGAAGCCTTTATGCAACGCTTTACAGGAATCATGGTTTTTCTATGGATTGTAGATGCAATCGTCCTTTCCATTCTCTCAAGTAAGTAATGAGCTGACTGAGGTTGGCTCATTTTTTGCGTTATAGTCAATAAATAAAAGAAAAGGAAATCATGAAAGAATCTATTATAAATTATTTGAAGGAGCATGGGAAATCCAGTGTAAACGACATTGCCCAGGCTCTTAATCATGCTGGGGGAGAAAAGTTTCCTCAGCTCATCAAGGCCATATCAGCCATGGAAAGTAAGAGACAGTTGCGTTTTAACCGAGATGGCTCTGTATCCTTGCGTCCTAAGAAAGAAAATCCTAATCAGGTGACTGTTGAAGGTGTCTTCCGTGCCAATAAGAACGGTTTTGGTTTCTTGCATGTCGATGACAGTGAAGATGACATGTTCATCGGTCGTAATGACGTTGGCCATGCCATTGATGGTGATACTGTTGCCGTTGTTATCAAGAAGCCAGCAGACCGTTTGCGTGGGACAGCGGCAGAAGCAAGAGTTGTTGAAATTGTCGAACGATCTCTTAAAACGGTTGTCGGGAAATTTATCCTCAATGATGAGAAAGAACCTTATGCAGGTTACATCAAGTCTAAGAATCAAAAAATTCAGCAACCAATCTACATCAAGAAAGAACCAGTTGCTCTTGAGGGAAATGAGATTATTAAGGTTGATATTGAAAAATACCCTAACCGCCATTACGATTATTTTGTAGGAAGTGTTCGAGATATTATTGGTCATCAAGGAGATGCTGGTATTGATGTCTTGGAAGTTTTGGAATCAATGGATATTGTTTCGGAGTTTCCAGAAGATGTTATGGCTGAAGCAGAGGCTGTGCCGGATGCACCTAGTCAAGAAGACCTAATTGGTCGTGTTGACCTTCGTCAAGAGGTGACCTTCACTATTGACGGAGCCGATGCCAAGGACTTGGACGATGCGGTTCATATCAAACGTTTGCCAAATGGTAACTTTGAGCTTGGTGTTCATATTGCCGATGTGTCCTACTATGTTACAGAAGGTTCTGCTCTTAACCGTGAGGCAGTAGCACGTGGGACTTCTGTTTATGTGACAGACCGTGTGGTACCAATGTTGCCTGAGCGTCTTTCGAATGGTATTTGTTCACTAAATCCCAATGTTGACCGCTTGACGCAGTCAGCTATTATGGAGATTACTCCAAAAGGCAAGGTGGTCAATCATAAGATTTGCCAATCTGTAATTAAGACAACCTTCCGTATGACCTATAGTGATGTCAATGAAATGTTGGCTGGAAATCCAGAAAAGATTGAACAGTTCAAGCCTATCATGGATTCTGTGTCAGCTATGGCAGAACTTCATAAGATTTTAGAAGACATGCGTGAACGTCGTGGTGCTCTTAACTTTGATACATCTGAAGCTCGTATCTTGGTTAATGATAAGGGGATGCCAGTTGATATTGTGGTGCGTGAACGTGGGACGGCTGAGCGAATGATTGAGTCCTTTATGTTGGCTGCCAATGAATGTGTGGCAGAGCATTTCGCTAAGGCTAAGTTGCCATTTATTTACCGTATTCACGAAGAACCTAAAGCGGAGAAATTGCAACGCTTTATGGATTATGCTTCTATCTTTGGTGTTCAAATCAAAGGAACAGCTAATAAGATGGATCAGCTAGACTTGCAAGATTTCATGGCGCGAGTTCAGGGTAAACCTGGAGCAGAAGTTATGAATATGATGTTGCTTCGTTCGATGCAACAAGCCCGATATTCAGAACACAATCACGGACACTATGGACTTGCGGCTCAGTACTATACCCACTTTACTAGTCCAATCCGTCGTTACCCAGACCTTTTGGTTCACCGAATGATTCGTGAGTACACCAACAATATGTCTCAAGAAACGCGTGAACATTTTGAAGAGGTTATTCCTGAGTTAGCGACATCATCTTCAACTTTTGAACGTCGTGCCATTGATGCCGAACGTGTCGTTGAAGCCATGAAAAAAGCAGAATACATGGAAGAGTTTGTTGGTCAAGAATTCGATGGTATTGTCGGAAGTGTGGTTAAATTCGGTATGTTTGTGGAATTGCCAAACACCATCGAGGGTTTGGTTCACATCACGACCCTTCCAGAATTTTACAATTACAATGAACGCACCATGACCCTTCAGGGTGAGAAAACTGGTAAGACTTTCCGAGTTGGTCAGCCTATCCGTGTCAAATTAACACGTGCTGATAAGGAAACCGGAGACATTGACTTCCAATACCTTCCAAGCGAGTATGATGTCACTGAAAAAGTAGACCACAAGGCTCGTCAGGAACGTGAAGAAAAGGCGAAAGCCTTCCGTAATAGAGGACCACGCCGTGATCGTCAAAACGGTGACTTCGAAGGTCGTGGTAAACGTGGGGATAACCGTAACCGTCAAGACGATAATGGTCGTAAAGGTTCTTATGACGAAAAACGTAAGTCATCTAAGAAACCCGACAAGCGTAAAAATCAAAACCGTCCTCATAATGATAACAAAGGACGTGAGAGTGGCCGTCGTAAGAAAAAAGGGAACAAACCTTTCTACAAGGACGTTGTTAAAAAACGAAAATAGGATGAGAATGGAGGGACTGCTATGCCAAAAGGTGAAGGCAATGTTGTTGCTCAGAATAAAAAGGCGAGACATGACTATAGTATTGTAGATACTATTGAAGCAGGCATCGTGCTGACAGGGACAGAGATCAAATCCGTTCGTGCGGCCCGCGTCCAACTAAAAGATGGCTATGCTCAAATCAAGAATGGTGAGGCCTGGTTAATCAATGTTCATATTGCTCCTTTTGAGCAGGGAAATATTTGGAATCAGGATCCAGACCGTACGAGAAAATTATTGCTTAAGAAAAAGCAAATCACCAAACTTCAAAATGACCTTAAGGGTACAGGGATGACCTTGGTTCCTCTTAAGGTATACCTAAAAAACGGTTTTGCCAAGGTATTGCTCGGCATCGCCAAAGGGAAACACGATTACGATAAACGTGAGTCTATCAAGCGTCGTGAACAAGAGCGTGATATTAATCGTATTATCAAGAGTGTTAACCGTTAAACCGCTTATCATCTAAGACTGACCTGGTCTTAGATGATTTTTTGCTTTTTAGCTTTAAGAAATGATATAATGGAAACACCGCATGATCTTTTGTTAGGGCTGCTTCTTGAATAGTACCTAGCGCTAGATTTTGATACTGTAAAGGAGATTAGCGATGCCAGTAGATGCAAAAACAAAATACAAGGCCAAGAAGACTAAGATTGTTTTCTTTGATATTGATGACACCCTTCGTGTCAAAAAGACAGGTTACATTCCTGAATCTATCAAGGCTGTTTTCAAAGGGCTTAAAGAAAAAGGAATTTTGACGGGGATTGCCACAGGACGTGGCTACTATGGTGTCGTTGAGGATATTCGAGACCTAGAGCCCGATTATTTTGTAACCATCAATGGAACTTATGTGATTAACCGAAAAGGGGAAGAAATTTATAACCAGCCCCTAGCTCGTGAGGTTACAGAAGCTTTTGTTGCTTGGTGCAAAGAGATTGGGAATGCTTGGGGCTTCGCTGGTAAGGACAAGCCAGTTGTTTCAGAGCGTTCAGATTTGATTGATAATGCTATGAAACCAGTCTATGGTCTTTGTGATGTGGAGCCAGACTTTCACTTGTCGAATGATGTTTACCATATGTGGACTTTTGCGGAAAATGATGCTGAGCTTGAGTTACCAGAAGAACTCGCATCCCATGTTCGTATGGTACCCTGGCATGAACACTCGTCTGATGTCGTAGCAAATGGTATCTCAAAGGCCTCTGGTGTCGAGCATGTCTTAGAGCATGAAAATCTTAAACCAGTCAATGCCATGATGTTTGGGGATGGTCCAAACGATATGGAAATCTTTGATTATGTTGGACTTAAGATTGCCATGGGTAATGCCACACCAGAATTGAAAGAAAAAGCAGATTACGTTACAGGAACAATAGAAGAAGATGGCATTTTTAATGCTTTGGAGGAACTCGGATTGGTAGAAAAAGAACTTCATTTTCCACAACTTGACTTGGATACAGTAGAAGGTCCAGTCGCAACAATTAAAACAAATCATGGTAATTTGGTCATCAAACTCTTCCCTGATCATGCACCATTAACAGTTACAAACTTTGTCAATTTGGCCAAGAGTGGCTACTATGATGGTGTGATTTTCCACAGAATTATCAAGGACTTTATGATTCAAGGTGGTGACCCAACTGGTACTGGTATGGGTGGTGAATCAAGCTTCGGTGGTAGCTTCCAGGACGAGTTTTCTGAAGAACTCTATAACCTCCGTGGTGCACTTTCAATGGCAAATGCTGGACCAGATACTAATGGTAGCCAGTTCTTCATCGTTCAAACACCTGAGATTCCTTATGCTAAAAAGGAACTCGAACGTGGTGGTTGGCCAGCACCAATCGCAGAAGCTTATGCTGAAAATGGTGGAACACCTCACCTAGACCGTCGTCACACAGTCTTTGGTCAATTGGTAGATGAAGACTCTTACAAGGTGCTTGATGAGATTGCTAATGTTGAGGTTGGAGCTCAAGATAAGCCACTTGAAGATGTTGTGATTGAAACAGTTGAGGTAGCAGACTAAGATGAAAATTGGAGACAAGCTTAGGGGTGTTATCACAGGCATCAAGCCTTACGGTGCCTTTGTTTCATTGGAAAATGGTACCACAGGCTTGATTCACATCTCAGAGATTAAGACAGGTTATATCGACAACATCTACAATACCTTAAAGGTAGACCAGGAGGTCTTGGTTCAAGTTGTTGATTTTGATGAATTTACACAAAAGGCCAGTCTTTCTTTGAGAACCCTTGAAGAAGAAAAAAATAAAATTCCTCATCGTCATCGTTTCTCTGACAGTCGTTTGAACTATGGCTTTAAACCTTTGGCAGAAGCAATGCCAGGATGGATTGAAGAAGGACTTGACTATCTTAGACAAGAGCATGAGGAAAAATAGTAAAAGCTGACTCTCGATGAGTCAGCTTTTTTGGTGTTTTCGATTTGGCTACAAACAAAAAGGTCTTCAACTTAATTGAAGACCCATATTTATTAATTAGACATCAAAATAGAGCAATTCTTTTGGTGTGTGTGTGAAGACTTCAAAGCCATCTTTTGTCACGTAACCACAGTCCTCAATACGAACACCAACTTTTTCAGGAATGTAAATACCTGGTTCAACAGAGAAACACATTCCTTCTTCGATTACCAAGTCATTTCCTTCCATGATTGAAGGAAACTCGTGGACATCCATACCAAGTCCATGTCCCAGACGGTGGTTGAAGTATTCACCGTAACCAGCTTTTTCAATAACATTACGTGCTGCAGCATCGACTTCGCTGGCAGTTACACCTGGTTTGATAAAATCAAGGGCAGTGAGTTGAGCTTCCAAACAGATATTATAGATATCTTTCTTGAATTGGTCAGGTTGACCAACAGCTACGGTACGTGTCATATCTGAAACATAACCTTGACTAACAACACCCAAGTCGAAGAGGAGGAGGCTGTCATTTTCAATGCGGTTAGTTCCTGGAATACCATGTGGGTTTGCTGCATTGTTGCCTGTGAGAACCATAGTTTCAAAGGACATTTGATTGATGCCGATTTTTTTCATGCCAAATTCGATTTGAGCAATGATATCTGTCTCAGTCATATCAAGAGAGATATTGTCGAAACCGATATTAACAGCTTTATCAGCATAGTCACCAGCAACAATCATTTTTTGAATTTCATCAGCTGACTTGATAACGCGCATTTTTTGAATGAATGGTGTCAAGTTTTCAAAGCGACCTTCAAAGACCGTTTGCAATCCTTGGAACTTAGTCACATTGAGATTGTCAAACTCTGCATAAATAATAGAGCTGTCTGTACTTGCTAGACCAGCTTTGATTTTTTGCCATGGATTTTCAGAGTCCACATAACCGAAGACTGGGAAATCGAGAACAGAAGAGGCACGTGCAACCTCAAGAGCAGGAACAAAGAGGGCAGGCTCACGATTTTCGTAGACGAAGAGGAACATTTGGCGTTCATGTGGGTCACAATCAAAACCAGTAAGATAATTGACAGTTACAGGATCTGAAACAATAGCTAGCCCTGATTTATTTTCATTTAAAAAATGACGAATGCGATCAAGTTTAGACATAGAAAAAACTCCTTTGTATTTCTTACACTCATTCTGTCACTTTTATAGGGAAAATGCAAGCTGTTTTTGGCTTTTCATTAAATCATTTGCTTTCATTGAGTTTTTTAAATCTTATAGGTTGTAAGCGATGGATAATCATGAAAACGCGAAATGATAGCCCAACATTTGAAATAGCTTTCTTTACCCTAGTTAGCAAAAGAGGATCCCTTTCATTTTTTTGTAAAAAATCAGTCAAAACAATTGAAAGTGTTTTCAAATTTTGCTACAATTACTATGAAAGAGTGTGCATTAAGTTTAGAAAGGAAGTGTTTCTTATGAATACTGATGAAACAATCACAATTTACGATGTTGCGCGTGAAGCCGGAGTATCGATGGCAACTGTTTCTCGTGTTGTAAATGGTAACAAAAACGTAAAAGAAAACACCCGGAAAAAAGTTCTCGAAGTTATTGATCGTTTGGATTACCGTCCAAATGCAGTTGCGCGTGGCTTGGCGAGTAAAAAAACAACTACTGTAGGAGTTGTCATTCCAAATATTACAAATAGCTATTTTGCTACTCTAGCTAAAGGTATTGATGACATTGCAACCATGTACAAGTATAATATTGTTCTTGCTTCCAGTGATGAAAATGACGATCATGAAGTTACAGTCATTAATTCTCTATTTGCTAAACAAGTTGATGGTATTATTTTTATGGGACACCATCTGACAGAAAAAATCCGTGCAGAATTCTCTCGTACCCGTACACCGATTGTTCTAGCAGGAACAGTTGATCTCGAACACCAATTACCAAGTGTTAACATCGACTATAAAGCTGCCGTTGAGGATTGTGTAACGCAACTTGCTAAAAATAATGAAAAGGTTGCTTTTGTATCAGGACCACTAATCGATGATATTAATGGCAAACTACGTTTGGCTGGGTATAAGTCTGGACTTGAAAAGAATAATTTGAGCTACAACGAAGGACTTGTCTTTGAAGCTAAATATAGCTATAAAGACGGCTTTGATTTAGCACAACGTGTCTTGAACTCTGGTGCCACTGCTGCCTATGTTGGGGAAGATGAATTGGCTGTAGGTCTCTTAAATGGCCTCTTTGCTGCAGGCAAATCAGTTCCAGAAGATTTCGAAATCATCACAAGCAATGATTCACCGATTACAAGCTACACACGTCCAAACCTTTCTAGTATAAACCATCCTCTCTATGATTTAGGGGCAGTTAGCATGCGTATGTTGACTAAAATTATGCATAAGGAAGAACTTGAAGATAAGAACGTTATTCTTAATCATGGTCTAACTTTACGCCAGTCAACAAAATAAAAAAGGAGTTGGGACATCAGTTTGTCTCAACTTCTCTTTTTTAGAAAAAGGGAGAATGAATGACTTTTGAGGATGCTTATTTTAAACAGAAAGTCCTAAAACATGATAGCCTGGAGCCTTTTGGTTTTATAACTAGTGAGAAAGGCTACGAGCTCAGAAAACCACTAATGGCTGAAGGACTTGAGGCTCGACTATTCATTGATTTAGAAGGTAAGTTGACAGGGCAGGTTGTTGATATTGATTTTGATGAGTCTTATGACACTTTCCGAAGCCCTCACGCAACTGGAACCTACGTTGGTCAAGTCAGAGAAGCTTATGGAGATCTCTTGTCACAAGTAGCTGATTTTTGTTATGACGACCAATTGTTTTCGTCCCCGCAAGCTAATCGTCTGGCTAATTTTATAGTTAAGGAATTTTCAGACCAAGCTGACCATCCTTTTGAGAAATATCCAGACTATCTTTCCTTTCGGGTTGATGATAAGTGGTATGCCTTATTTTTCCCTCTCAAAGGGGAGAAACTAGGACTTGATAGGGAAAAGGCGGATTTAGTCTATGATGTGGTTAACCTCAAGATCGATCCAAGGCAGATGGATAAGCTCTTAGACTTAGATGGAATCTATCCTAGTTACCATATGTCCAAGAAGACTTGGATTAGCCTTGTTTTAGATGAGACAATTCCAGATCAAACGATTTTTGAGCTCCTTAGAGGGAGTCGTTCTCTGGTTGCTCCTAAGCATCTTAGGAAGCCTTCAGAGCCTCACTACTGGATTATTCCAGTAAATCTAAAATACTACGATATTGGGGAAGAGTTCTCGTCAAGTGAGGATATTCTTTGGACCCAGAAAGCCAGTATGCAAAAAGGGGACGTCGTTGCAATCTATATTACGGCACCTACCAAGGCCATTCGTTATCTCTGTCAGGTTTTAGAAGCGAATATCCCTAATCAAGGTTATCGTGAAGAGGAGAGTATTAAGGAGTTGATGCGGATTAAACCCTTATACACCTTTAATGACACTGACTTTGATAGTGATAGACTAAAGAGTTTAGGTATTAAAACTGTTCGAGGTCCTCGACATATGACAGATGAGTTAGTTCAGGCTTTATCCCCTTACCTAAAAGAAAAATAGAAGGAGGACATCATGCGAATTTTGATTGCACCTGATTCCTTTAAGGAAAGTTTGTCTGCAAAAGAGGTCGCCTTAGCTCTTAAATCGGGCTTTGAAAAGGCCTTGCCCGACGCTGAGTTTGACCTCATGCCAATAGGTGATGGTGGCGAGGGCACCTTAGATGCTCTTGCTGAAAATCTAAATCTTGAGAAGAAAAGTATCGAGATTCCTCATGCCTATACAAGTGATGGAAGTGTTTTTTTTGCCAGCAATGGCCAGACTGCCGTTTTTGAAATGGCTGCGATTTGTGGCTTGGAGCATATACCTAAAAATAAACGCAATCCTCTTTGTATAACAACCCAGGGGGTCGGTGAACTGATTGTTCACTTGGTTAAATCTGGTATTCGTGATTTTATTATAGGTGTAGGCGGATCAGCTACTAATGATGGCGGAATTGGTATGGCTTATGGATTAGGTTATTGTTTTTATGATTCTGAGGGACAGGAGCTTGATCCAATAGGTGCTAATCTTGGTCTCATTAAAAAGATATCCTCTAAAAATAAGGTTGATTTGTCTGGTGTCACCATTCGTCTGATTACTGACGTAGATAACCCCTTGTGTGGTCCACATGGAGCGACCTATATTTTTGGTGGACAAAAAGGCCTAGCTCCTTCACAATTTAAAAAGGTTGACCAAGACATGACACAACTCTACGAAAACTTTGCTCCTGAGGTTTTAAAACTGGCTGGTTCAGGAGCCGGAGGAGGCATGGCAGCGGGTTTAGTAGCCTTTGCAGGCGCAGAAATTAAATCAGGGATTGACTTTGTACTTGATTGCGTTGATTTTGATCAACGTGTGAAGGAAGTTGATTTGGTCATAGTTGGTGAGGGACGTATGGATAGCCAGTCCTTGTCTGGAAAAGCACCGGTCGGGGTGGCTAGGCGGACACCGTCAGCTATTCCTGTCATTGCTATCTGTGGTAGTTTGAAGGATGACTTGCCTGATTTTCCAGTAGCAGGTATCTCAGCTGCTTTCCCTATCATTGGACAAGTATTAGAGTTAGACCAAGTTTTAGCTACCGCTAAGGAGAATCTCTATCGCACAGGACTCAATATTGGGAATCTCATTAAGCTCAGTAAAACATTGTGATATAAGAAAAAAGCTGGCGTTGCGTCAGCTTTTATTTTCCAAATAGTTTAGCAAAAAATCCCTTTTTTTCAAGGATAGGTTCAGTTTCACTAGGAGCAAGGATATCAGGATAGAGTTCTGAAAATAACACTTTATCAAGATTCTCTGCTTGATTACTATGTACGATAAGACCGTATGGTGAATGAGCCTTGGCCTCGTCCACGATAGTAGCTGAAATGTTGAGCGCTTGAGCCGTTTTGATATAGGTAAATTGTATCTGGTCAGCTAATTTTGGCGATATCTTGAGACTAAGATTCGGGTAAACTGCTTGCAAGTCTTTTAAAATCTGGGGAAAATGGTCAATTACAGTTTTCTTTTCAGCATTTTCTAATAGAACAGCTAGGACTACACGTTCCGCATAGGTTCCAAAATACTGACGAAGTTCATCGGGATTTAGGCGTTTTTCGCCACTAGCGCATTGGAGCACTTTGTTTTCAAGTGAAGTCATAGGAATCTCCTCTTAGTTTTCTACTTGTATTATACAATATTTTGAATTCCTTTTCATTTGAGTCGTTTTCTGAGATTTTCAAAAACAATTGAAAACATTAAAAAATAGAAAATCGCTAGAAAATTCTGGTTTTAATTTGCTTAAGCCTTGATATTATGGTAATATAAAGGTGTAAAAAATTTTAACTCATAAGGAGAGTATTGTAATGTCAATTATTACTGATGTTTACGCTCGCGAAGTCCTTGACTCACGCGGTAACCCAACACTTGAAGTAGAAGTTTACACTGAATCTGGTGCATTCGGTCGCGGTATGGTTCCTTCAGGAGCTTCAACTGGTGAACACGAAGCAGTAGAACTTCGTGATGGTGACAAAGCCCGTTACGGTGGTCTTGGTACTCAAAAAGCAGTTGATAACGTAAACAACGTTATTGCTGAACACATCATCGGATTCGACGTACGTGATCAACAAGGTATTGACCGCGCCATGATCGCTCTTGACGGTACTCCAAACAAAGGTAGACTTGGTGCCAACGCTATTCTTGGTGTGTCTATCGCTGTAGCACGCGCAGCTGCTGACTACCTTGAAGTTCCACTTTACAGCTACCTTGGTGGATTCAACACTAAAGTTCTTCCAACTCCAATGATGAACATCATCAACGGTGGTTCTCACTCAGATGCTCCAATTGCTTTCCAAGAATTCATGATTGTACCTGCTGGTGCACCAACATTCAAAGAAGCTCTTCGTTGGGGTGCTGAAATCTTCCACGCACTTAAGAAAATCCTTAAAGAACGTGGTCTTGAAACAGCCGTAGGTGACGAAGGTGGTTTCGCACCAGCATTTGACGGTACTGAAGATGCTGTTGAAACTATCATCAAAGCTATCGAAACTGCTGGTTACAAACCAGGTGAAGATGTATTCCTTGGTTTCGACTGTGCATCATCTGAGTTCTACGAAAACGGTGTATATGACTACACTAAATTCGAAGGTGAAGGTGGAGCTAAACGTACTGCCGCAGAACAAATCGATTACATCGAAGAATTGGTTAACAAATATCCAATTATCACAATCGAAGATGCTATGGATGAAAACGACTGGGACGGTTGGAAAGCTCTTACTGAACGTCTTGGTGGTAAAGTTCAATTGGTTGGTGATGACTTCTTCGTAACTAACACAGCTTACCTTGAAAAAGGTATTGCAGAACACGCTGCTAACTCAATCCTTATCAAAGTTAACCAAATCGGTACTTTGACTGAAACTTTCGACGCTATCGAAATGGCGAAAGAAGCTGGATACACAGCAGTAGTATCACACCGTTCAGGTGAAACTGAAGATTCAACAATCGCTGATATCGCAGTTGCAACTAACGCTGGTCAAATCAAGACAGGTTCATTGTCACGTACTGACCGTATCGCTAAATACAACCAATTGCTTCGTATCGAAGACCAACTTGGTGAAGTTGCAGAATACCGTGGTTTGAAATCATTCTACAACTTGAAAAAATAATTCTATAGTAATATAGAATGGAAAGAGGTTCCTTGGGGGATCTCTTTTTTGTCTTCTCACGAATAAGATATCACACTATAATATTTCTGAGTCTCAATTAGTCATCGGAATAAAAAAATTCCCTCAATCCTATTGATTGAGGGAATTTAGGCTTAGAATAGGCCTTTAATCTTGTCTAAAGCTCCACTGACCATTTCGTTGCCTGACAAAAGAGATTTAGCTTGGTCGAAGTACTCCCCCAAATCATCTTTGTTTTCATCGACAAACTTTTTAGCAGCTTCGAAATCTTTCTTTTCGATCATTTCTTTTACTTGGTTAAATAAGTCCATTGGATTCATATTTGTTCTCCTTTATAAGTTTTCTTACTAACTCTATTTAATCACGCTTACAGCAAACTAGCAAGAAATATGTTTGAGGCGAGTGCTATGAGGATTATGATTTTCCAGTTAAGTACGATTGATAATTGTTTAATCTTAAAAGGCAGTCCTGTTTGGACTGCCTTTTAAGGCTTATTGTTGTTCCGTTGAAGAGCTACTTGGCTCTGATTCACTTGAACTTGAGCTCGATTCAGATTCTGCAGGATGTAGTTCCTTGTAAGATGGGGTCTTGAATAGATCAGCTGTTGATTTATTGCCTTTTTGTTTGTAGAGGCTAGTTGATTTATCTTTCAGCTTTTTGTTGATCTGTTTCAGTTGATTCATCTGTTTCGTGTAGGAAATCGTGCTAGAATCAACATGTTTCAAACCATTTGGTGTATAGAAACGAAGGAGGTCACCAGTTTGAACAGCATCACTCATCGAAAGCTGAGTGGCTACTGTCTTACGAATGGCTTCGTTATCCTTTTTAGTCGTTTCATCAGGGTTGGTAATTTCTTCCCCTGTTTGAGTGTTATAGAGTCGACCAGAATAGCTGGTGTATTGAGGAGTAACATATTGACCTGAGGTTCTAAATGCGACGGTTTGCTTATTATCAGGAGATAGGAGGTCTTGTCCCATCTGGATATAAGAGCTAGTGTCAACACCAAGAATGTGAAGGAGGGTTGGGAGGGCATCGACTTCACCACCAAATGTGTTAGAGATACCACCTCCAGTATATCCTGGGATGTGAATCATATAAGGGACACGTTGAAGCATGGCTTTATCATAATTTGACCAAGTCTCAGGGTTCTTTCCGAGTAGTTCCGCTAGATTACTGCTTCGCGTATCAGAGATACCGTAGTGGTCACCATACATAACAATAATCGAATTATCATAAAGTCCAGTTTCCTTAAGGTAATCAAAGAAGTCTTTGATTGCAGAGTCAAGATAGTTAGCTGTTGCAAAATATCCGTTGACTGTCTCATCTTTTGTTTCAGCGAGTGGGAAACCTTGTTCCTTTTCATCGCCTGATAGTGAAGTGTATGGGTAGTGGTTAGATACGGTTAGGTATTTAACATAGAAAGGCTGTTGCATTTGTTCCAGATATTTGATGGAATCTGGAAACATGTACTTGTCATTTAGACCATACTGGAAGGAATTCTCATCAGTTTTTTCAGTGAAGGCTGATGAGTCAAAGAAGTAGTTATAACCCCACTGTTTGTAGGTGTTATTGCGATTCCAGAAGGATCCAGTGTTTCCGTGGAAAACGGCTGAAGTATAGCCACCTGTTTGAGCCAGGATAGATGGTGCAGCGTAGGCTGTATTGGTACCACCGTAGTTTACCATGTATGACCCTGTACTTAGTCCGAAGAGAGATGTTTCCATCAAGGTTTCAGCATCAGAAGTTTTTCCTGATTTAACTTGGTGGAAGAAATTTGAAAAGGCTAGGGTTTCGTTTGAGTGGTAAATGGAATTGAGGAATGGTGTTACTTCATAAGACTTACCATCTACTTGGAGCTTGTAATCAATAAGAAACTGTTGGAAACTCTCCAAGTGAATAACGATAACGTTTCTTCCTTTAGCAATTCCGTAGTACTTAGGATCAGGTGCTGCATAGTGCTCCTTAACATAAGTTTCAACCTTTTTCATGTCGTCTGCTGTTGCGGATGAACGAGCTTGTGAAGCTTGATACGTTAAGTTACCGGAATAAGCTGTAAAGAAAGGAATCCCCATAGCACGAACAATATAGTTGTTGGAGAAACCACGTGTCAGTAACTCACCACGGTTAACTTCCGCTAGAAATAGGTTAACTGAGAGAAGGAGTGTCGACAGTGCGGTGACGGCAAAACTAGCTCGTTTATTAAATGGCTTAGTATCCGTTTTTAGTTTTTTCCTAAAACCACCATAAATGAAGAAAGGAATATCAATCAAATAAAAGATATAACTTGGTTCAAGAAGGTTCTTAGCTGAGTCTCCTAGCCCGGCTGCTGAACTAGAACTTGCCAGGATGGTATTCACAGTGATGAAGTCTGTAAACTCACCGAAGTAAATGACATTAGCAATAAGCAGGAGGTTAAGGATGACATAAATAGCAATGGTAATGCTATAAAAGAAACGTCTTTTCTTGAAGTAAAGTCCTAAACCTAGCAGCATTAATCCCAGTGGAATAGGGTTAATCAGCGAAAGCATAACCTGATATCTACTTTCCAACTCAAGATTAATATTGACGTAATAAGCGAATATGGTTTTTAGCCAGTAAAAGAAGAGTAACAAGAGGATAAATCCAAGTCTTGATGAAACTCCTTTCCAAAAGGCTTCAGTAATTTTTTTCAAAGTAATACTTCCTTTGATTCTATATTATCTTAATCATTATACCAAATAACAAAATGACTCTCAAAAATTTACTGCCATAGAGTGTTATATTCCTTGACATATAATTGACAAAATCTAGTTACGAAACGGAAATTATAGCATTTTTTTGGTATAATGGTAACATGAGTATATTGACGGTAAGTCCCTTTGCGGAGAAAAAAATCAAACAAGGAAAACAGCTTCTTTTAGCCGAAGATTTTCCAAATATAGCTGAAAATAATCAGTTGATTTATCTTTATAGCCAATCCAAAGAATTTTTAGGAACGGGCTATTTGTCGAGTCAAAATAAGGGGATAGGTTGGTTTTTGTCCCCTAAAAAGCAAAAATTGACAGTAACCTATTTTCAGGGGCTTTTTGAGAAGGCAAAAGCCAAACGTCAATCCTATTATGATAATGATTTAACGACGGCTTTTCGTCTTTTTAACCAAGATGGTGATGATTTTGGTGGTCTAACGATTGATTTGTATGGAGACTATGCCCTCTTTTCATGGTATAATGCCTTTGTTTATTCCTTGAAGAATGTTATTGTAGAGGCTTTCCAAACGGTCTTTCCTGAGGTCTTGGGAGGCTATGAGAAAATCCGCTTCAAGGGCCTTGATTTCGAATCAGACCATCTTTATGGACAAGAGGCAGCTGATACCTTCACTATCTTGGAGAATGGGGTAACTTATGAAGTTTTCCTCAATGATGGGCTAATGACTGGGATTTTCCTTGATCAGCATGAGGTGCGTGATGGTTTAGTTAATGGCTTAGCTTTGGGGAAATCAGTTTTGAATATGTTCTCCTATACGGCCGCTTTTTCAGTTGCTGCAGCTATGGGGGGAGCGGTTGAAACGACATCGGTTGATTTGGCTAAGCGTTCACGTGATTTATCGACGGCTCATTTTGAAGCTAATGGCTTCAGTATGGACAATCATCGCTTGGTCGTGATGGATGTCTTCGATTATTTCAAATATGCAAAGAAAAAAGGTTTATCTTATGACCTTATCGTCATCGATCCGCCAAGCTTTGCTCGAAATAAGAAACGCACTTTCTCAGCAAATAAGGATTACCACAAGTTAATTGCACAAAGTCTTGATATTTTATCAGAGCATGGGACAATCATCGCAAGTACCAATGCTGCTAATATGACAGTGCAACAGTTTAAGAAACAACTACGTAAGGGCTTGGGAGATGTTTCAGCGGACTTCGTTAACCTGCAACAATTACCAGCGGATTTTACCGTCAATCCTAATGATCCAACATCAAATTATTTGAAAGTATACACAATAAAGGTAAATAAATGAAAATTGTAGTTCCGATTATGCCAACTAGTTTAGAGGAGGCACAAGCGCTTGAACTGTCTCGTTTTGATGGGGCAGACATTATTGAATGGCGTGCAGATTTTTTAGATAAGGATAGTATCTTAACGGTTGCTCCGGCTATTTTCGAGAAATTCGCAGGCTTTGAGATTGTCTTTACCATCCGTACAACGCGTGAGGGTGGTAGGCTTGAGTTAACGGATGAGGAATATATCGCACTGATTAAGGATGTAGCTGCGATTTATTCGCCAGATTATATTGATTTTGAGTATTTCACACGTAAGGCTGTCTTTGATCAATTGCTCGAATTTTCAGACTTGGTTTTGTCTTATCATAACTTTAAGGAGACACCTGAAAACCTCATGGAACTTTTGTCTGAGATGGCAAACTTGACACCACGAGTGGTTAAGGTGGCAGTTATGCCTAAGCATGAGCAGGATGTTCTCGATCTTATGAACTTCACACGTGGCTTTAAAGCCTTTAATCCTGAGCAGGAGTTTGTAACCATGTCAATGGGTAAACTAGGTCGTTTATCACGTTTTGCGGGCGACTTGATAGGGTCATCATGGACCTTTGCCAGTCTTGATAATGCCAGTGCTTCAGGACAAATTAGTTTAGCAGACATGCGCAGAATCAGGGAGGTTTTGGATGCAGATTGATGGACACACACGCCTAGCAGCTGTTGTCGCCAATCCAATCAAGCATTCGATTTCGCCGTTCATTCATAATTCTGCCTTTGAGAAGACACAAGTTAATGGTGTTTATGTGGCCTGGGAGATTCCGGAATCAGACCTAGCCGAGACAGTTAAAAATATTAGACGTTACGACATGTTCGGTATCAATTTGTCCATGCCATATAAGGAAGCAGTCATTCCTTTTTTGGATGATCTTAGTCCTGCAGCTCAACTGATTGGTGCTGTCAATACAGTTGTTAATCGTGATGGTCGTTTGATCGGCCATAATACGGATGGTTTTGGCTTTTTTGCTAGTCTAAAGAACTTTAGCCCTAAAGATGCCCATCTGATGATTTTGGGTGCTGGTGGTGCGGCTAAAGCTATTGTGACACAGGCAGTTCTTGATGGTGCAAAAAGAGTTAGTATCTATGTTCGGCCCCAGTCATTGGATAAGGCAAAAGAGAGCTTTAAGTCCTTACTTGAACAGGCAAGTTGCCACTTGGAGTTCCATGCTTTAAATAATCTTAAGTATTTTAAAGAGGAACTAGGCCAGGCTGATTTATTGGTGAATGCGACGAGTGTTGGGATGGATGGCGAATCCTTGCCTATTCCTACAGATACAAAATTACCTGAGGGACTCTTGGTTGCTGATATCATTTATCAGCCTTTTGAAACACCTTTCTTGGCCTTGGCTAGGAAACAGGGAATAGAGGCTGTGAATGGACTTGGTATGTTGCTTCATCAAGCAGCAGGTGCCTTTAAATTGTGGACAGGCAAGGACATGCCAACAGACGCCATTTGGCAGGAATTGGAAAATATTTACAATAGCTAGGAGGGGACGACTATGAAACTAGAGGTAAATTTAACACATAACCCTTATGACATTATTATTGAAAAAGGAGCCCTTAAGACTGTCGGTCAATGGGTGAAGTCACTTTGGGAACCACAAAAGATTGCCCTTATTACGGACAATCATGTGGGAGCTCTATATGCAGAAAAAGTTAAGCTTAGCCTGGAGCACGAAGGTTTTGAGGTTGCCGTTTTTGATTTTCTAGAAGGTGAAGCGAGTAAAAATCTTAAAACTGTTAATAAGGCTTATGAGTTTTTGATTAAGAATGGCATGACTCGTAGTGATGGGATTCTTGCTCTTGGTGGCGGTGTTGTTGGTGACTTGGCAGGCTTTGTTGCTTCAACTTATATGCGTGGCATTCACTTCGTTCAGGTTCCAACTAGTCTCACTGCCCAAGTGGATTCATCTATTGGTGGTAAGACGGGTGTGAACACACCATTTGCTAAAAATATCGTGGGAACTTTTGCTCAGCCTGATGGGGTTTTGATTGACCCTAATGTCCTTGAGACACTTGGTAAACGTGAATTGATCGAAGGTATGGGTGAGGTTGTCAAATATGGTTTGATTGACGATCCTGAGCTTTGGCACCTGCTTGAAAGCATCGATGGTTCAGTTCACAGTATCCTAGAAAACTCAGAAACTATCATTTATCGTTCATGTAACGTTAAGCGTAAAATTGTGGTTGAAGACGAGTTTGAAGGTGGCGTCCGTATGTATCTAAACTTTGGTCATACGATTGGGCATGCCGTTGAACAAACAGCTGGTTACGGTAAAGTTATGCACGGTGAAGCGGTAGCTATCGGAATGGTTCAGATTTCACGTGTTGCTGAGGAAAAAGGTCTGATGCCTAAGGGAATCACACGTCAAATTGCTGAGATGTGTGTTAAATTTGGTTTGCCAGTGGACTATGAGCCATGGCGTGTTGAAGAGCTCTATACAGCCCTCACACATGACAAAAAAGCTCGTGGCAATAGCATTAAGACAGTTATCGTTCCCGAGATTGGTAAGGCAGCTATCAATCAGATTCCTTTAGTCGAAATGAAAGAGTACTTGGAGAAATAAATGAGATATTTAACAGCAGGTGAGTCTCACGGCCCACGTTTAACAGCAATTATCGAAGGTGTTCCAGCTGGTCTTCCCTTGACGGCTGAAGATATCAATGGCGATTTGAAACGCCGCCAAGGTGGTTATGGTCGTGGTGGCCGTATGAAAATTGAGTCTGATAAGGTTGAAATCACTTCTGGTGTTCGTCATGGGAAAACAACAGGGGCTCCGATTACCCTTCATGTTATCAATAAGGACCATCAAAAATGGTTGGACATCATGGCTGTGGAAGACATTGAGGATCGTTTGAAAACCAAACGTAAAATCACTCACCCACGTCCAGGACATGCTGACTTGGTTGGTGGAATGAAATACCGTTTCGATGATTTGCGTAATTCGTTGGAGCGTTCCAGTGCGCGTGAAACAACGATGCGTGTGGCAGTAGGTGCTGTCGCTAAACGTATCTTGGCTGAGCTCGATATTGAAATTGCTAACCATGTGGTTGTCTTTGGTGGTAAGGAAATTGATGTGCCTGAGAATTTGACGGTAGCTCAAATCAAGGAATTGTCTCAACAATCAGAGATTTCAGTCGTTAACCAAGAACGTGAACAAGAGATTAAAGATTACATTGACCAAGTCAAAAAAGAAGGGGACACAATCGGTGGTGTCGTTGAAACGGTTGTTGGCGGCGTCCCTGTTGGCCTTGGCTCTTATGTGCAATGGGATACCAAACTTGATGCTAAGATTGCTCAAGCAGTTGTTTCCATCAATGCCTTCAAGGGGGTCGAGTTTGGTCTTGGATTCAAAGATGGCTATCTCAAGGGTTCTCAAGTGATGGACGAAATTCTCTGGAATGAAGAGGATGGCTATACGCGTCGCACTAACAACCTTGGTGGTTTTGAAGGTGGCATGACCAACGGGCAACCGATTGTGGTCCGTGGGGTTATGAAACCTATTCCAACCCTTTACAAGCCATTGATGTCAGTAGATATCGAAACACATGAACCATACAAGGCAACAGTCGAGCGTTCAGATCCAACGGCCTTGCCTGCAGCGGGTGTCGTTATGGAATCTGTAGTTGCTACAGTCGTAGCCAATGAAATCTTGGACAAATTCTCTTCTGATAACATGGAAGAATTGAAAGAAGCGGTAGCACGTCACCGTGACTATGTTAAAAACTTTTAAGCAGCATCAGACAATAGATGGGAGTAGTAATGAGTAAGAAAACTATTTATATCGCAGGACTGGGCTTGATTGGTGGCTCCTTGGCCTTAGGGATTAAAAGGGATCACCCTGATTATGAGATTCTTGGATATAATCGTTCTGACTATTCTCGAAATATTGCACTTGAGCGTGGGATTGTTGACCGTGCAACCAGTGATTTCAAAGAGTTTGCCCCGCTTGCTGATGTGATTATCCTTGCAGTGCCAATTAAGCAAACTGTGGCCTACTTGCAGGAATTGGATGACTTGGATCTCAAAGATAATGTCATCATCACAGACGCAGGGTCTACTAAGTTGGATATCGTTGAGGCAGCTGAACGTTACCTAACAGGTAAAAATGTTCAGTTTGTAGGTTCCCACCCTATGGCGGGTTCCCATAAATCAGGGGCTATTGCAGCCGACGTGACGCTTTTTGAAAATGCCTATTATATTTTCACACCGACAAGTCTGACAAGAGAGACAACTATCCCAGAGCTTAAGGACATCTTGTCTGGGCTTAAGTCACGTTTTGTGGAGATTGATGCGGCTGAACACGACCGTGTAACCAGTCAAATCAGTCATTTTCCACACCTTTTAGCTTCTGGTCTTATGGAGCAGGCGGCTGATTATGCTCAGGCTCACGAGATGACCAATCACTTTGCGGCTGGGGGATTCCGAGATATGACCCGTATCGCAGAAAGTGAACCTGGCATGTGGGCTTCCATTCTCATGACTAATGGGCCTGCTGTCTTGGATCGTATTGAAGATTTCAAAAAACGTTTGGACCATGTGGCCGACTTGATTAAAGCTGAAGATGAGAATGCCATTTGGGAGTTCTTTGACAACGGTCGTAAGAAGCGTAAAGAGATGGAAATCCACAAAAAGGGTGGCGTGGAAAGTGCCTTCGATATTTTCGTGGATGTGCCTGACCGAGAAGACGTTATCCTTAGCATTATGGAATTGTTACGAGGAACGTCTTTGGTTAACCTTCGTATCAATGAAGAAAATCGTGAGGATATTCACGGTATCCTCCAAATTACTTTTAAAAATGAAAAAGATCGCACACATGCTAAGACTGTTATTGAAGCCAATACGGATTATCATGTGGTGATCGCCTAGGAGAATAAAATGACAAATATTTATGATTTAGCAAATGAGTTGGAACGTGGCATTCGTGCCCTTCCTGAGTACAAAACTTTGGTAGAGAAAAAAGAAGCGATTGCAGCTGATGCTGAGGCTAGCGCTCTTTTCAAAGAGTTTACTGATTTCCAAGAGGATTTCTATGCTAAAATGCAAGCTGGAACAATGCCAACAGCAGAAGAACAAGCAGCTGTTCAAGAATTGGGTCAAAAGGTAGAAGCTAATGCCCTTTTGAAAGAATACTTGGCTGCACAACAAGGTTTGTCTGTTTATTTAAATGATATTGAACGTATCATCTTCAAACCTTTGCAAGAATTGAATAGTTAATTAGAGAGGGTGTGTCAATTGACAGGCCTTTTTCTGCTTTCAAAAGAGATTGTCTAAGGAAAAAACTAGAAATATTAAGGAGAAAAATGATGAGTCGTAAGATTGGAATTATTGGTATGGGAAATGTTGGAGCTGCGGTCGCTCATGGGGCAATTGCTCAAGGCTTGGCTGATAGCTATGTTTTTATTGACATTAATGAGAAGAAGGCCGAAGCAGATGCTCAAGATTTTAAAGATGCTATGGCCAATCTGCCTAGCTATGCCAACATCGTGGTTAATGATTATGCAGCACTTGAAGATGCTGATGTGATTATATCATCCCTTGGAAATATTCAGTTACAGCATAATGCCGGTGAAGATCGTTTTGCTGAATTTCCATTTACTCGAGAAGCCGTTTATCAGGTTTCTCAGGAACTTAAAAAATTGGATTTTAAAGGCATACTCTTGGTTATCTCAAACCCTGTAGATGCCGTATCAGCCCTCTATCAAGAGTTCACAGGTTGGCCAAGAGAACGTGTGATTGGGACAGGGACTCTACTCGATACAGCTAGAATGAAGGCAGCGGTAGGAGATGATTTATCAGTCAATCCCAAATCAGTATCCGGCTACAATCTTGGCGAACATGGGAATTCTCAATTTACGGCCTGGAGTCAGGTTAAGGTCAAAGGTCAAGATATTACAGAATTGACCAGTAAAGAAGAACGTCAAAATCTGTTTATGGCTTCCATGAAGGGTGGCCACAAAGTCTTTTATGGTAAGGGCTATACTTCATACGGCATTGCCAGTGCTGCTCTTCGTTTGGCAACTATTATCCTTTCGGATGCTCAAGAAGAAGTGGCGGTATCAAGCTACCAAGAAGCCTATCAAACCTATCTTGGCTATCCAGTTATTTTAGGACGTCAAGGGGTGGCTGCTCCCGTTCACTTGTCCTTGTCGACTGAGGAAAATCGTCTTTTGGAGAAATCTGCTAAGTTGATTCGTAATCGTGTTCAAGAAGCAGTTTCCTTTCTGAAAGAAAAGTATGCCAATACTAGAGAGTGAATGTTTTGACAATTCAGTCTATGGTTGGGCTTTCGATTATGGTATAATGAGAGTAACTATAAAATTTTCAGGAGTAACCTATGAAACTAGAAACCAAGGCACAAGGTCTTCATGGCAGCTTGCGTATCCCTGGTGACAAGTCAATCAGTCACCGTTCGATTATGTTCGGAAGTCTTGCTAAAGGTGTGACAACTGTTCGTGATATTTTACGAGGTGAGGATGTCCTCTCAACCATGCAGGTCTTTCGTGATCTGGGTGTGACTATCGAGGATGACGGTGATGTGGTTTGCATTCACGGTGTTGGTTTTGATGGTCTCAAGGCTCCTCAAAACAAATTGAACATGGGTAACTCTGGAACATCCATTCGCTTGATTTCAGGTGTGCTCGCTGGTCAAGATTTCGATGTAGAGATGTTTGGAGATGATTCCCTTTCAAAACGTCCGATGGACCGTGTGACCATTCCCTTGCGTCAGATGGGTGTAGAGGTTTCTGGTCAAACAGATCGTGATTTGCCACCATTGAAAATGCACGGTAGCAAGTCACTTAAACCTATTCATTACCAATTGCCTGTGGCCTCTGCTCAGGTTAAATCTGCCCTTATTTTTGCAGCTCTTCAAGCTGATGGCGAATCTGTTATCATCGAGAAGGAAAAAACACGTAATCATACGGAAGATATGATTCAGCAGTTTGGTGGTCAGCTTCAAGTAGATGGCAATGAAATTCGTATTTCTGGTGGCCAAACTTTCACTGCTCAAGAAGTTGTGGTTCCAGGTGACATTTCTTCAGCTGCCTTTTGGTTGGTAGCAGGACTTGTGGTGCCTAACTCTAAGATTGTCTTGGAAAATGTCGGTATTAACGAGACACGTACCGGAATCATTGATGTGATCAAGGATATGGGTGGTAAGATAAGCCTTTCAGATATTGACCAGGTTGCTAAATCTGCGACCATTACGGTTGAAACTTCAGAACTTAAAGGAACCGAAATTGGCGGTGACATCATTCCACGTTTGATTGATGAACTTCCGATTATCACACTCTTGGCGACACAAGCTCAGGGCAAGACGGTGATTCGTGATGCTGAAGAACTCAAGGTCAAAGAGACTGATCGTATTCAGGTGGTAGCGGATGCCTTGAATGCTATGGGGGCTGATATTGTACCAACTGAGGATGGAATGATTATCACTGGTAAGACAGCTCTTCACGGGGCAGAGGTCAATACCTTTGGTGACCACAGGATCGGTATGATGACAGCCATTGCTGCCCTCTTGGTTCAAGATGGCGAAGTTAACTTACAACGTGCAGAAGCTATCAATACAAGCTATCCAAGCTTCTTTAGTGATTTAGAAGGTTTACTACATGGCTAAGGTTTTATTGGGCTTTATGGGAGTTGGTAAGAGTTCCGTCGCCCCATTCCTGGATGGTCGTTTCGTGGATATGGATCAGGTCATCGAGGAGAAGATCGGTATGTCCATTGCTGATTGTTTTGCCAAAGAAGGCGAAGCAAGCTTTCGTCAGATTGAGTCTGAGACTCTGGAAGCCCTCCTTCAAGAGGGAGATGACGTCATCATCTCTACTGGAGGTGGTGTCGTTGTGACGGAGCGCAATCGTCAGCTCTTGGCGAAAAATCGTAAGCATAACGTTTGGCTCTATGCTTCTTTCGATGTGGTCTATGATCGCATTCAAAAGGATACCAAGAATCAGCGCCCACTCTTTCTCAATCATTCTAAAGAGGAATTCAAGGCCATTTATGATGGTCGAATGGCCCTCTATCAAAGTTTGGCAGACCTGGTTATCACTGTTGATAACCGGACACCAGAAGAAGTAGCAAGGTTTATCAAATGTATGTAGGTTATTTGGGCCCAAGTGGGTCGTTTACGCATAATGCAGCCTTAAAGGCTTTTCCTGAGGCAGAATTGGTTTCATTAGGTACCATTACTGAAGTCATCAAGTCTTATGAAGAGGGACGTGTGGATTACGCGGTCATTCCAGTGGAAAATTCCATTGAGGGCTCTGTTCATGAGAGTTTAGACTATCTCTTCCATCAGGCCAATATTCGTGCTGTGGCAGAGATTGTTCAGCCCATCAAGCAGCAGTTGATGGCGACTAAACATCATGAGAAAATTGAGAAAATCTTCTCACACCCACAGGCCATTGCCCAAGGGAAGAAGTATATTAAACAGCATTTTCCACATGCCAAGATTGAGACAACAGCAAGTACAGCCTTTGCGGCTCGCTATGTCGCAGATAATTCTGACCAGCCTTATGCTGCAATCGCTCCGCATGCAGCCGCTAAGGAATACGGTCTTCAAATATTGGCTAAGGATATCCAGGAGATTGAAAAGAATTATACTCGCTTTTGGGTGCTGGGGAACACCGTTCCTGAGATTCCGCTCAATCAGATTGATTGTAAATTAACGCTGGCCTTGACCCTGCCTGATAATATGCCAGGGGCACTTTACAAGGCCTTATCGACCTTTGCCTGGCGAGGCATTGACTTGACCAAGATTGAAAGCCGTCCGTTGAAAACGGTACTTGGCGAGTATTTCTTTATTATTGATTGTGATTATACAAAGGAAAAGTTGGCTCAGTTCGCTCTTGAAGAGCTAACTGCAGTTGGAATTGGATATAAAATCTTGGGTGCTTACCAAGTCTATGAAATTTAAAGGGAAATATTATGACCAAATCTAACGATGAGCCGTTTACGCATCATGAACGGTTACGTTACAGCTATCTTTTAAAAAATCTTGCCCACCTTAATGGACAGCAGGCTTCGGAATTCAATTATCTACAAGGAAAGTTGGATGCTTATGAAGCGGAGCGTTCCTACGAGAGGTATCAGGGTCAAACTGCTGACTATCAAGAAGCACGGAGTCAGCCTTATAATAATCGTTCAAATTATTATCAAGAACCTGATTATGAGGATGTCAATCAGCTAACAGAGGAAGGTCTGCCTGTCTATCGAGAGGAAGCGCCTCAACGAAACGTTAAACGAAAAAAGAATCAAAGACAAGCAGCCCCTTCAGCAACGTCGGCTCCAAGGTCCAAGTCGCAAGTAGTCAAGAAGAAGCGGCCAAAGAAAAAGCGAAGACTCAAGAAAGTCATTAAGCTAGTGCTTAGTTGCTTAAGTCTTGGTGTTGTCTTTTTGGTGCTAGCAATGGCCTATCAATTTTACAAAGGAACTGACCTATCTGCTGCTGGTAACAATGGTAAAGCCTATCAACCGGCCTTAGTCGAAACCTTTAACGGTAAAGACACTAAGGATGGGGTGAATATCCTTATTTTGGGTTCTGACCAACGAGTCAGCCAAAAATCTACTGATGCCAGAACAGACTCCATTATAGTTGTCAATGTGGGCAATAAGGAAGGCAAAATCAAGATGGTAAGCTTTATGCGAGACACCTTGGTTAATATTAAGGGCGCTTCAGAGACAGACTATTCTCAGGATCTGAAACTCAATACTGCCTTCAATATTGGTGAGCAAAACAATCATCAAGGGGCAGAGCTTATGCGACAGACGCTCAAACGAAATTTTGACATTGATATCAAGTACTATGCCATGGTCGACTTTGAAACCTTTGCGGCAGGTGTTGATACCCTGTTCCCAGATGGCGTGAAAATCAATACTAAATTCTCCACTGTTGATGGTAAAAAAGTGTCTTCGGTCCAAGTTCCAGATGATTTGAGGATGGACAAGGATGGGAATGTTCCGAATCAAACCATTAAAGTTGGTAAGCAACATATGGATGGACGAACTCTTCTTAATTACGCTCGTTTTCGTAAGGACGATGAAGGGGATTACGGCCGTACCAAGCGTCAACAACAAGTCATTCAAGCCATGATGAAGCAAGTTAAAAATCCTCTTAGTCTTTTCAAGGGTCCTGAGGCTTTAGGAAAAGTATACTCACTGACTTCAACCAATCTGAGCATGACGGAAATGTTGGATTTGGGTCTTTCAAATGCTGGTAGTTTTAAACATGGTATCAATTCTAAAACCATTCCTTCAGATGGTGATTGGATTGACAGCTATGATTTATATGGTGGTCAAGGAATCGAAATTGATTTTGACAGTTACCAGGATAAATTAAAAGAACTAGGATTTAGATAAATAAAAAAACAAGCATGTTCTGTGAACGTGCTTGTTTTTTAGCGTTTAGCTTGTATAAAATCATTATACAGAAGCTTAATAAAATGATAGAGCAAATATATCATAATAGCAAGAACTGGTAAGAGCTCGGCTAAATAAATTAAATGGGTTATCAGATTCACGAGCTTAAGACTTGTGGTAGCTGCCTTAAAAGCATTGACACTATTGACTAATGGGAAACTAAAGGCAGCAAAAAGTGGGATAAAACCCTTGTTAACGAGTCTGGTAAATAGTCTCAAGACGAAGAAAAAGAAAATTTGGGAGAAGACAAACAGACCGACTAAAATGATAGTTGCAGGTCTTTGATTACTCTTGATTGAGCTGGTAATGAGAAGGGCCAGAGGTGCTGCTAAAATAGCGAGTATAGGCTGATATAGGTGAGGGATGGCTATCTGTTTCATTCTCCATAAAACAAGTGGAAAGAGGGCCAGGGTCGCTAATCCCGTTAGTCCTAGGATAAGCCCCTTGATACTATTTGGAATGCCATCCGGAACGGTTACAAGACTAATAGCAGGACCTACATAAACCACGAACCAACTTGGATAGACCTGTTCTAAGGCTAGTGGACGCAGAAAACGCAGACTGAAAAAGATGATATAGGCAATATAAAGTCCAAGGAGCCCTATCCATGCGATACTTAGGTCAGTTTGAGCTAGTGGAAGGCGACTGGTAAAGAGAAAGGCAGCCATAAAGAAGCTGGGAAAGGCCGAAGCTATGACTGGATTATGTAAATCTTCTTGAGTTTGTCTATAGCCAATGATTAGGCGTCCTAGCACTAGGAAAAAGCCAAAAACGCCTATAAGCCAAATACCCTGTGAAAACAGGGCATATTGACTTATTTGATTGGATAAACTAAAGAGGGCAAGTACCAGACTAGATAGGGCCAAGGGAATTTTCTTGAAAAATACCTTCATTGGTCCACAGTCTTTCTAGCCAGCTGCAAGGATATGGCGAAGCTGAACCGCACTCGGAGATACAATTGGAAGGAAGACGCCTTCATTCCAACGACGAATAAAGCTTGACTCTGATTCTTTCAAATAGCCACGACCACCACTTGCCTGAAGTTCGAGGAGCAGACTATTGGCTACGACATCGACGATATCGATACGCAATTGGAAAAGTTCACGTGGTCTTTCGATAAAGTAGTTAGTATCATTAAGACCTTTAAAGAGTTGGTCTTGAATAGCAAGAAGGTTGTCACGTGTAGCTTCAAATTCGCCACGGAGAACACTACGGTTACTGTTTAGACTAGCTTCAACCTCATCAAGAGAACGTTGGGCCAAACCAAAGGCAAGACCAAACTGGAAACCAAGAAAGTTTGGACGTGTTTTGGCAATGTAGTCGGTACCATTTTTTGAAAGGACCCAATTAGGATCGAGTTTGACATGATTGAAAGTAAGAGAAGCAGTGTTAGCCCCTTGAAGGGAAACAAATTCCAAATCTTCAGAACGACTAAGACCTTCAGCTTCAGATGGAATAGTGATAATCCAAGGTTGGCTACCATCTTTAAAGTCAGCCGCAAAGAGAGCTGCAAACTTATCTGAACGAAGATTAGTCACCCAAGGCAGACGACCATCGAGATAGTAGTCATCACCTTCTTGGCTGAGGGTCACATTCAATTCTTCAATGTCAGACAAGAATTTGACGGCATTTGATAAACCAGTTCCACCAGCACGCTCACCAGTATACAATTCTTTCAACCAGGTTTCACGAGGGTAAGCATTGTCGCTCGCTAGGATATAGTCGATGAAAGTACGGTGCCCCCAAGAAATAAAGGAAGCTGTCAAAGAATGTTGTGCCAATTCATTAAGCACATCAACAACTTGAGTAGGTCCACCACCTAGACCTCCAAACTCAGCAGGTACGCCGATTTTAAAGACATCGTTTTCGGCAATTTTTTCGAGAAGCTGGTCTGCAATTGGTCCAGACTCTTGGTCAATATGGTCGGCATTAGTGTCCAACCAAGTAAGGAATTCTTTTGAAAAATGTGACATAGGCTTAGGTCCTCCTCTAGTTTATCAGTTTAGCTTTGCATTAAGCGAATTCTTGAAGTTCAGGGTTAATTGGTGTTTGTGCGAGATTGTTAGCGTAGTTACACAAGCTAGCAAGGCTGACACCCAAGATAACGTCAAGGGCATTTTGTGCAGTGTAGCCAGCTTCCAAGAAGTCATTGTAGGCTTCGTCACCAACAGCACCTTTGGTATTGATCACAGCAATAGTGAATTTAGCAAGGGTATCAAGTTTTGGATCGTCTTCGATTGGTGTACGGTTACGAAGGGCTTCCAAAAGTTGAGGTGTCATTTGGATTTGCTTGATTGAAAAGGCTGTGTGACCTGCCACACAGAAGGCACAACCGTTAGTAACAGCAGCTGTGATTTGAACAACCTCACGTTCAGTTGGTGTCAATGAATTACGACGGTTGATTTCACCGACAGTACGGTAAGTTTCAAGTGCAGTTGGCGCATTAGCAAGGAGACCAATCAAGTTTGGAATGAATCCCCCATTGGCATCTTTGACTGTCTGAAGGACGTCTTTGACTTCTTCTGGTGCAGTTTCGATTGTATGAATGGTAATTTCTGGCATGATTATTCTCCTTTAGATAGAAACGACATCTAGCCAAGCGGCTGAGTCGTTTATTTTTTTGTCATGGACCTATGATAGCACCGTTTGACTTTTCTGAAAAATCTATATTATTTATGACCAGCCATAAATTTGATTTATATGTGCTATAATGGAGGGTAGCAAGTGGCTTTTAGGTCCCCCTAAAGCCCTATAAGAGTAAAGAAAGTTGAATTATGTTAAATAAAAACGCTATTATAGAAGTTGAAATTGTTGATTTGACACATGAAGGAGCAGGCGTTGCCAAGGTGGACGGCTTTGTCTTTTTCGTGGATAATGCCCTCCCAGGCGAAGTCATCAAGATGCGAGTGCTTAAGCTCAAGAAAAATATCGGCTTTGGTAAGGTTGAGGAGTATGTGAGCCTTTCACCAAACCGTAATCAGGATATTGATGCGACCTATCTTCGTTCGGGAATTGCTGATTTTGGGCATATGACTTACGAGGAGCAGCTTAAGTTCAAGCGTAAACAAGTTGTGGACAACCTCTATAAGACAGTAGGTATCTCAGACGTAGAAGTCGCTGAAACATTGGGGATGGATACACCGTACGCTTACCGTAATAAGGCTCAGGTGCCCGTTCGCCGTGTTAAAGGTCAGCTTGAAACAGGTTTCTACCGCAAGAATTCGCACGACTTGATTCCAATTGAAGATTTCCTTATCCAGGACAAGGAGATTGATAAACTCATTGTCTTTGTCCGTGACCTTCTCCGTCGCTATGACCTCAAACCTTATGATGAGAAGGAGCAGACAGGTTTGATTCGTCATTTGGTAGTTCGTCGTGGTCATTATTCAGGTCAGATGATGTTGGTCTTTGTAACGACCAGACCAAAAGTTTTCCGTATTGACCAGATTATTGCTAAGATTACGGAAGCTTTTCCAAGTGTCGTTTCAATCATCCAAAACATCAACGATAAGAACACTAACGCCATCTTTGGTAAGGAGTTTCGCACCCTTTATGGTCAAGACACCATCACAGACAGGATGTTGGGCAATGACTATGAGATTTCTGCCCAGTCTTTCTATCAGGTTAATACCGAGATGGCTGAAAAGCTCTATCAAACAGCTATTAACTTCTCAGATCTAAACAGCGACAGCATTGTTATTGATGCCTATTCAGGAATCGGGACAATCGGTTTGTCATTTGCCAAACAGGTCAAGGAAGTCTACGGCGTTGAAGTCATCGAAACAGCCGTTGAAGATGCCAAGAAAAATGCAGAACGCAACGGCATTACAAATGCCCACTATGTGGCTGACTCAGCTGAAAACGCCATGGCCAAGTGGAGCAAGGATGGCATCAAACCAGACGTTATCATTGTGGATCCACCACGCAAGGGCTTGACTGAAAGCTTCATCAAAGCCAGCGTTGCCATGCAACCTGAGAAGATTACTTACGTCTCATGTAACCCAGCAACCATGGCGCGTGATATCAAACGCTATCAAGACTTGGGATATGAATTGAAGAAAGTACAGCCAGTGGATCTGTTTCCGCAGACGCATCATGTTGAGGCCGTATCACTGCTTGTACGAGCTGATTAAACAAGGATGTAGCTAGTGAAAGTCCTAAAGTAAGGAGTTTAAACATGAAATTCCATGAATTTGGTGATAAGAATTTGCCTCCTATCTTACTGATACATGGTGGTGGCAGTTCTTGGTGGAATTATCTTCGTCAAGCACTTAGCTATGTCAGAAACCTAGTTAAAAAAGAAACATGTAAGAACGTTGTTTCAATATCAGCAAAACTATACGAATATCATGTTTACGAAAAAATGGCTACTGGTATAGGTTAATCGGTTTATAACGATCAGGACTATGATACTGTTTATTTTGATGAAGAATTAGCTCATGGTTTTGCTTCATGGGTATCTGGAGATTCAATGGAACCTAAATATCAAAATGGCTCTGTTGCTCTCATTCTCGAGTCATGGTTTGATTACGATGGAGCAGTTTATGCTGTGGTCTGTAATAGTCAGACCTACATTAAACGAGTTTATCGTGAGGAATATGGATTAAGATTAGTTTCTATCAATCCAAAAGATCAAGATATTTTTCTTTCATATGATGAAGATCCACGAATAGTAGGAATTATTGTTGGTAATTTTGTACCAATGAAACTCTAACAACATTTTATTTACGTTTATTTTCTATTTCTGATGATTATGTAATAGAGGAATGTAGAAATCATTTACATGGAAACTCTATACGCCAATTTTTTAAACATTTAGATGAATTACAAAATATTACAGAAATATTTTGTAAACACTTGACATTCTGTAACATTGGAATATAATGACGTATTTCAAATGAAAGTGAGGAATCATGATGATGAAAAAAACAATTAAAATCGTTACAAGTTTGCTAGCAGCCGTATTGGTTATCTTACTTGCTTTTGTATTATT
>OKVL01000257.1_pt1 | contig 38364 bp, 25 predicted proteins | sample 1606791 | NCBI WGS metagenome assembly OKVL01 (sample SAMN03281006, study PRJEB24777) | human gut metagenome | isolation source: fecal sample PR165 from 1 month old male Malay infant, vaginally delivered...
GGTAGCTAAGGCCAGGCGCGGCGATGGTACTGCACTCGAGAGGGTGTGGGAGAGTAGCACGCCGCCGCTTCACACGTTGGGGGTTCCCGTCGAGCTTACGCTCCGGGAACCCTATTTTTTATCCCTGAACACAAGTAGATCTCAAGCGTTTTATCGCAATGGGTTTATAGACTGGGCAACTATGCATTACTTCGTACCCAAACGTTGCACCGAGTCGAACAAGATTATGTATCACGACAAGGCAACGGCTCAGCAGGCCGCCGATCAGAGTTGGCGCGAACGCGGCACTGAGCTTTGGGTATACCGTTGCGATTTCTGCGGTACTTGGCATCTCACGCATCGCGATCCACAATCCAGCTACATGCATGTTCCGCTTAACCAGCAGCTCAAGCCACATTCCCGCAAGAAGGGCTACAAGCCCCGCAGAAGGTAATAGCAGAGCAATAGCAGGGCATAACAGGACAATACCGAGAACAAGGCAACATATAAAACCAAGGCCCGGCGGATTCATTGCAATCCACCGGGCCTTGCTGTATCAACCTCAAAGATACGTGTATACGGTCTACCGCTCCAAACGGAAGCCCTGTCGCTTCGCCTGCACGGCAACGGCCTTGGCATTCACGCCCTCGTCAATCGCATTTGCCGCAATCTGGTCGCTGAACACGTCCACCGGCCGTTCGGTATCGCGCAAATCGTAATACTTGTGCACTTCGGCGTCGAACGAATCCAAGCCGGACAGCAGCTTCTCATCGCTACTTGGATACTCGTTCTCGAAGAACTGCATGGAACGCGGCATACGCGGCTTGATGGCCGGCTCCTGATCGGGCTTGCCGATTGCAATGCCCAGCACCGGGTACGTGTATTCGGGCAGATTCAGCAGGTCGATCAGCGCGGGAACATCGTTGAGCAGCGAGCCGAGAATCACGCAACCCAAGCCGAGCGAGTACGCGGCCGTCTCCATCGCGTGCAGTGCCAGAACCGCGTCGTTCTGCGCCTGCGTGAAACGATAGCTGCCATTGAGCGTGAACGCGTCGGACGCCACTTCCACGCCCTTGCGCGCGGCGATCGCGGCATTGCGATGCTCGTCCAGCACGAACACGTACAGCAGCGGCGCGGTCGCGATATACGGCTGCCCGCCGATTTCGGCAAGACGCTTCTTGGCGGCTGGCTCGGTGACGCGGATGGCGGACCAGTCGTTCAGGAACTGGCTGCTCGCCGCATGCTGCGCCACGGTCTCCAACGTTTCGACGACGTCGTCCGGCAGCGGCTTCGGCTTGAATTTGCGGATGGAACGACGCTCCAGCAGAGTGTCGACGGTTGCGTTATGAAGAATGTTGCTCATACCGCCATTGTTGTCCGCGCGGCGCGATTTTGCAAGGGAATCGGGCTAAATCCGTCTCCCTGTGAGAACATATCTACTTGAGACTGCTTTGCGATATTTGCGACGTATTTACTTGCCCTGCGCCTGCCGTGCGTGCCGCCTGTCCACAATCGCCTTCGACCCGCGACCGGACAGTTGCGATACGAGCGCGCCGAAACCGGCGGAAACCACGGCGAATACGATGCCGAGCGCCGCTTCCGCAGCTTCGTTCTTGGTACCGTCGGCACGGACGGCCTTGCGGCCGACGCTTTTCTTCCACACCATCTCGAACGCCTTGCCGAGCACCAGTCCGGCCAACGTGGGCACGACGGACTTGAAAATCTTATCGCCAAATGAATCGGGATCGTTCAGTCTCTGGTCGCGCATCGCATTCACCTTCTCGTCGACGGTGTGCAGGGCCGCCACCACGCGGTCCGCACTGGATTCCATATTCGGCATTTCACTCATGAAACCAGTGTAACGCGTCGGAAAACATGCCGGAATATGTGCGGGACACGTGGCGGAATGGGATGAAAACGCAGCTTGCGTCGGCTAGAGTAGAGACATGACTGAAACTCAACTGGGAGGCAATGCCGCTTCCGCAATCACCCCTGGCCGCTTGGTGCTGCTGCGTCACGGGCAGACCGTGTGGAGCGAATCCGGACAGCACACCGGCCGCACCAATATTCCGTTGACTGACATTGGCTGCGATCAGGCTCGTGCCGCCGGCGAACGGTTGCGTGAGGCGTTTCCCCAGGGTTTCGCGCAGGGGTGCATGTTCGCCAGTCCGTTGCGCAGAGCCCAGCAGACGGCGCAGCTGGCCGGATATGGCGATTTTAAGGTGCTTCCCGAAATCGCGGAATGGGATTACGGCCGTGCCGAGGGCCGTACGCGTCAGGATGTGAGCGCGGCGGGCGGTTTCGCTTGGGATGTGTGGCGCGACGGACCGCGGTCGCTCCCCGAATCACTGGAGGGCGATTGGGTCGAGACGTTGCCGAACGGCGAGCAGGTGCCCGTGCACAACGGTCCGGGTGAGACGGTGGAGGAAGCTGCGGCGCGCACACGTGAGGCGATCGCCACGGTCAAACCGTTGCTCGACGCTGGAAACGATGTGCTGCTGGTGGCGCATGCGCACGTTCTTCGTATCTTGACGTCGCAATGGCTCGGTGTTGATCCGCATTTCGCGCGGTTGCTGCGATTGGACACTGCGCATTATTGTGTATTAAGCCAATATAAAGGTGACAATGTCATCGAACATTGGAATTGCTGAATTATTGAACGGAACTGTTTGATATCGCTGAATATTATGGCGGTCCCTCCTTGGAACCGCCTCTTTATTGCATGCATGACTTGCCACTTTGCTGCGGCGTGTCGCAAACGCTTGCATAAAAGTATGCTCTCTAAAAGTATTGAAAATAAATGATTTTCGGGATTTCTTTCGATGGTATGACGTCTGACTTTTGAATTCATTTTGCCTACGTTTGCAAAAATCGGGGGAATGCGGCATAATAGTGGTTGTTAGGAATCGTGATGACGCGATACCGCAAATTGTTTCCCAACGAGAAGCTGGGAACAGGAATGGAAGAGAAAGGTTCGATGATGAATCGTACTATTAAGGCAGCAGTTGGAATGGTCGCTATCGCGGCAATGTCTGTTGGCACGTTGGCTGCTTGCGGTGGTTCTAGCTCAAGTTCCGATAACGGCAAGGGCAAGGTGTACTTCCTTAACTTCAAGCCGGAATCCAGCGACGAATGGAAGAAGCTGGCCAAGGATTACACCAAGGAAACCGGTGTCGAGGTCAAGGTCCAGACCGCTGCTTCCGGTACATACGAACAGACTTTGAAGTCCGAGATCGCCAAGTCCGAGGCTCCGACCTTGTTCCAGGTCAACGGCCCTGTCGGCTACCAGAACTGGTCGTCCTACACCGAAGACATGTCCGATACTGAGCCGTACAAGCAGCTTATCAACAAGGATGTCGCCCTCAAGGATGGGGATAAGGTCGTCGGTGTTCCGTATGCCATGGAGACTTATGGCCTGATCTACAACAAGGATCTGCTGGCCAAGTACATTGCCACTGACGGCGCCAAGATCAAGAGCGTCGATGACATCGACAACTTCGATACCTTGAAGGCCGTGGCCGATGACATCCAGGCTAAGAAGGACCAGCTTGGTGTCAAGGGCGCGTTCACCTCCGCCGGTTTCGATTCCAGCTCCGACTGGCGTTTCAAGACCCATTTGGCTAACCTGCCGCTTTACTATGAGTTCAAGGATGACAACGTCACCAAGCAGCCGGAGACCATCAAGGGCACCTATCTGCCGGAATATAAGAACATCTTCGATTTGTATCTGAAGGACTCCACCACCGAGCCGACCCAGCTGAGCTCCAAGACCGGTGATGATTCTACCTCCGAGTTCTCCCTCGGCGAGGCTGTGTTCTATCAGAACGGCACTTGGGCATGGACCGATCTGCAGAAGGCTGGCATGAAGGCCGACTCCCTCGGCATGCTCCCGATTTACATCGGCGTCAAGGGCGAAGAGAAGCAGGGTCTGGCCACCGGTTCCGAGAACTACTGGTGCATCAACTCCAAGGCTTCCGACGCGGATAAGAAGGCCACCAAGGACTTCCTGAAGTGGGTCGTCACCAGCAAGACTGGCATCAAGTCTCTGTCCAGCGACATGGGCTTCACCACCCCGTTCAAGTCCTTCAGCGACGTCAAGTCCGACAATCCGCTGGTCCAGGCTGCTGTTGATGATCAGAACTCCGGCAAGACCGCAGTCTCTTGGAACTTCACCATGATGCCGTCCGAAGAGTGGAAGAACAAGCTTGGTTCCGCCCTCCTTGAGTACGCTCAGGGCACCGGCGACTGGAACGCAGTCAAGAAGGCGTTCGTGGACGGTTGGAAGACCGAGTACGACGCTGTTCACTGATCACCGCTTGATCAAACCAATAACTGAATAGAACAACTGCGGCCGAGAGTTTTTCCTTTCCTTCTCTCGGCCAGTTGGTTGTGACGACATACACGAAGGGCCGTCATCGTAATTACTTGCGATGACGGCCCTTCGTGTATGTCGCTACGTTCGCTGTATGTTGCCGGAAAATCAGCTATGCAGACGAGCGGTGGTCGAACGGACGATCAGCTGCGCGGGGAACGTCTTGAACGGTTCGTCGAGCGGCTGCTTCTCGATTAGCGCGAGTGTCATGCGGGCCGCTTCGCGGGCCATCTCGACAGGGGTCTGACGGATGGTGGTCAGGCCGAGGTCGCGCGCGTAGACGCTGTCGTCGTAACCGATGATGGAGATGTCGTTCGGCACGGTGAAACCGTTGCGTTCCAGCTGGAACAGCAGCGGCACCGCGATGCCATCCTCCTGGCAGGCGATGGCCGTCGGCATGTGGTCGAGGCTGAGCAGCTGCGTCACGACCTTGCTGATCCTGTTCCTGCCAGCGTCGGTGACAAGCACGCGCGGTTCGACGCCGTTGGCCTGGCAGCATGCCATGAACGATTCGTAACGGCCCTGCACGCTGAAGTGCAGCGTCACTTCGCGGTCGGAACGGATGTAGACGATGTCGCGGTGGCCAAGCATCATCAGATGGCGTGCGGCGAGTTCCGAACCCTGCTTGTCGTCGATGCGGACGGCGGCGTTGAAGCCGCGCTCTTCCGGCAAGCTCGAATTGATGCCGATGATTGGCACATCGACTGACCTGAGTTGCCTGATTTCGTTGCTGGCGATGTCGAAGGAAATGACGATCACGGCGTCGACGTTGCGGCGCACCGGCAGCATGTCGAAGAACTCGCTGCGTTCCTCGGTGCTGGACATCTGGTAGATGGAGATGTCGTAGCCCTCATCGTGGAAGACCTCGTTCAGACCTTCGATGATGGAGGAGCTGAACCATAGGTTGAGCCGGCCTGAGACGAGTACCGCGATACGCAGCGCACGGCCGGTTTTCAAGGCCGCGGCAGAACGCGAGATGGAGAAATTCAGCTCGTCCGCGGCCTTCATCACCTTGTCTCTGGTGGCTTTCGACACCAGGTCAGGGCGCGTGAAGGAACGAGAGACGGTGGAAATGGACACGTGCGCGAGTTGCGCAACATCCTGAATGCTACTGCTTTTCATCGAGTCCCCTGTACAGTGATTGCTTGAATAATGTAATGCTACCTCCCCTCACCATTAAGACCGTGTTCTTGTCCAATTTGCAACTTATTCATTACAAACGTTTTCATAAAGTGGTGGTAGTTGGGCATTGCGTGGAATATAAGCGTTCTCTAGAGATGGTTTTTGGTGACAACGTTTCATATTTTGCCGTGCGTGACATACGAAAATGACAACGTTTGACATTTGCAGTCATGCCGTTTATCATGACTGATGTAAGCACTGGAGAAACAGGAAACAATGCTGTGGATGGTTCCTCTGGGGAATGGAATTCCCGCCCGCGTTGACGCGGTACGCGGAATGGAGAAGGAAAGAAAGCAGGCAGGCTATGATCAGCATGGCTGGCAAGGCGATACGAAAGTGGTGGGCGCTCTTCGCGCTGCCAACGTTCGCCGCGTTCATCATCGGGTTTGTGATCCCGTTCATCATGGGTGTGTATCTGAGCTTCTGCAAGTTCACCACCGTCACCGACGCCGAATTCGTCGGTCTGAAAAACTACAAGAGGGCTTTTGCCGATAAGGAGTTCCTGCACGCGCTGGGCTTCTCGACGGCACTGACCATCATCACGACGATCGTGATCAACGTAGTCGCGTTCGCCATCGCATACATGCTGACCAAGGCCATCAAGGGCTCCAACATCTTCCGTTCGGTGTTCTTCATGCCGAACCTCATCGGTGGCATTATCCTGGGCTACATCTGGATGCTGCTGCTCAACGGCATTCTCGCTCACTGGGGCCGCGCGTTGACGTATAGCGCAACCTACGGCTTCTGGGGCTTGGTCATCTTGGTGTGCTGGCAGCAGATCGGCTATATGATGATTATCTACATCGCAGGCATGCAGTCGCTGCCGACCGACGTGCTCGAAGCGGCTTCCGTGGACGGCGCAAACGGCACCCAGACCATGTTCAAGATCATCATTCCGCTGATGATGCCGTCGATCACCGTATGCTCGTTCCTGTGTGTCACCAACGGCTTCAAGCTGTACGATCAGAACCTTGCATTGACCAACGGCGCTCCGTCGAACATGTCTGAAGGTCTGGCAATGAACATTACCCGCACGTTCTATGGCCGTATGGGCTGGGAAGGCGTCGGCCAAGCGAAGGCAGTGCTGTTCTTCATTCTGGTGGCCATCGTGGCGCTCATCCAGAACAAGCTCACCACGAGCAAGGAGGTGGAGGCATGAACTCCGGAGAAAAAGTCAAGCACGGCGCACTGTGGTCCGTACTGTTCGCGGTGGTTTCGCTGGCGTGGATCTTCCCGATCGTGCTGGTGATCATCAACTCTTTCAAGCAGAAGGCGTATATTTCTCGTAACGCGTTCTCCCTGCCGACCGGTAAGGCGTTCGTTGGACTTGAAAACTATACGCGTGGCCTCGAGACCACGAACTTCTTTGCCAGTTTCGGCTGGACCCTGCTCATCACTGTCGGTTCCGTGGCGCTGATTCTGGTGTGCACTTCGATGTGCGCATGGTGGATCGTCCGCGTGAACAACTGGGCCGCGAAGCTGCTGTACACGTTGTTCCTGTTCAACATGATCGTGCCGTTCCAGATGGTCATGTTCACCCTCTCCAAGCTGGCCGATATGTTGAAGCTCAACACCCCGTGGGGTCTGTGCTTCGTGTATCTGGGCTTCGGCGCTGGTCTGGCCGTGTTCATCTTCACCGGCGTGGTCAAGGGCATTCCGGAATCGCTGGAAGAATCCGCCATGATCGACGGCGCTTCCGTGCCGCGCATCTTCTTCCAGATCGTTGTGCCGATCATGAAGCCGTCCATCGTGTCCGTGGCCATTCTGCAGGCCATGTGGATCTGGAACGACTACCTGCTGCCGTACCTGACGCTCGATTTGAGCAAGTACAAGACCATTTCCGTGGCGGTGCAGTATCTGAAGGGCGGTTATGGTTCCGTGGATATGGGTGCCATGATGGCCTGCCTGGTCATGGCCATCATCCCGATCATCATCTTCTACCTGATCTGCCAGAAGTACATCGTCAAGGGTGTTATGGCTGGAGCCGTTAAGGGCTGATCTTCGATCAGCCCTTAGGGAACAGCGCAGTGCGCTGTTCCCAGGCTCCAGCCCGAGCGGCTATGCCGCGAGGGTAACATTGAGCCCGCGCGTAGCGCGGTCCTTAATTGCAGGGCCGAAGGCGGCGCGGTGAAGGGCTGATTTTCACCCAGAAAAATTTAAGGGACTGATGCGAATCAGTCCCTTTTTTCGTGCCTAATTACTTGCTGATGTACTTGCGGAAGACATGCTCGAGAATCGGCGAATGCAGCATCAGCATCGTGCCATACCCCAGTATGAGCAGCAGGAACAGGCCCTGCGGCATGTAAACCCAGCTGGCCACGAGCAGCGCCACGTACACCGCGTCGATCGCAACCAATGCCAACGTGTGGCCGATGTTGCTCACGCCGAACACAAAAGCGTTGCCAAGCGTGCGCCAGAACGAGTTCTCGAACCGCGCCTGCAACGCCCACACCCATTCGAAACCGATGAGCCACACAATCGTCAACGCGAATTTCGGAATGAGCAGCGGCGTGATCTGCAGCACGATCCACGAGTAGACGCACAGCGTGCCGGTCGTGCCGAAAATCAGCCAATAGCCGGTCGATTTCGCAAAATTCGAACGGAACGCCTTGAAATAATTGCGCGTCGCCGTGCCTTCGCCGGACAGCGTGCGACGGACGGCGTCGTGGCCGGCGGTCAGTGCCGCGCCGATCGTGATGATCGGAATGCTGGTGACGAGCATCAGAATGTTGATCCAGATCGCGTCGACGGCGTCGCTCAGGCCGCGCATAAAGCCGGAATCGGGGGAGAGGAACTTCATAATCGCCTTTCGTATGGCATCCGTTGGCAACGTATGCAAGTCGAATCTTCCGCGATTCTACTCGATACAGCTGGAGTATGCACATTTTCGTCAAACGTTTGATGTGCTGCAATGATTAAGTTTTCATTAGCGTTTCGCTTTGCTTGATGTTATCGTTTTCATGTAGCGGAGACAGTGCTCCGCATCCGATGGACTACGACAAAAGGGGTTATCGTGACAGCAAACAACATGCGTGACGATTGGTGGAAGCAAGCCGTCGTCTACCAGATCTACCCGCGCAGCTTCAAAGACGTGAACGGCGACGGGTTGGGAGACATCGCCGGTGTCACCGAGAAAATGGATTACCTGAAGAATCTCGGCATCGACGCGATCTGGCTGAGCCCGTTCTACCCGTCCGACCTGGCCGATGGCGGCTACGACGTGATCGACTACCGCAACGTGGACCCGCGCCTCGGCACCATGGCCGATTTCGACGCGATGGCCGCCGCCGCGCATGAAGCCGGCATCAAGGTGATCGTCGACATCGTGCCGAACCACACGTCCAACAAGCACAAGATGTTCATCGAGGCGCTCGCCGCCGGCCGAGGTTCGGCCGCACGCGACCGCTACATCTTCCGCGAAGGCCGCGGCGAGCACGGCGAGCTGCCGCCGAACGACTGGCAGTCGCTGTTCGGCGGCCCGGCGTGGCAGCAGGTCGATGACGGACAGTGGTACCTGCACATGTTCGCCAAGGAGCAGCCGGATCTGAATTGGAAGAATCCGGACGTGCACGAGGAATTCAAGAAAACGTTGAGATTCTGGTCCGACCACGGCACCGACGGCTTCCGCATCGACGTGGCGCACGGCTTGGCCAAGGACCTCGATTCCGTGCCGCTGGCCGACATGGATCCGGCCGCGGTGCAGCATGTGCTGCCGGCGGACGGCGCGTTCAGCCCGCTGTGGGACCGTCCGGAAGTGCACGACATCTACCGCGAATGGCGTCAGGTGTTCAACGAGTACAATCCGCCGCGTTTCGCCGTCGGCGAGGCGTGGGTGAAGGCCGAATCGCAGCATCTGTACGCGTCCACCGACGAGCTCGGCCAGGTGTTCAATTTCGAGTTCGCCGAAGCCAACTGGTTCGCCGACGAGTTCCGTACGGCCATTGCTGACGGCTTGCGCGCCGCCGAGGAAACGCACGGTTCCACCACGACGTGGGTTATGAACAACCACGATGTGCCGCGCAGTCCGTCGCGTTTCGGTCTGCCGCAGGTGAAGGACGCTCCGTACCACCAGCTGGCGCACGATTGGCTGTTGCGTGACGGAGAGACCTACCGCGAGAATCGTGAGCTCGGCACCCGTCGCGCCCGCGCAGCCGCGCTGATGGAACTGGGCCTGCCGGGTTCCGCCTACGTGTATCAGGGCGAGGAACTGGGCCTGTTCGAAGTGGCGAACATTCCGTGGGATCGTCTTGAGGATCCGACGCCGTTCAACACCCGTCGCAACTTCACCGACAAGGGTCGTGACGGCTGCCGTGCACCGATGCCGTGGAAGGCTGCCGATTGCGGCGAACCGGCTTCGTGGAGCCCGGACTTCATCACCGGCGGCACGTTCGGTTTCGGCCCGGAGCAGGGCGATTCCGCCGACGCGCACCTGCCGCAGCCGGCCTGGTTCAAGGATTTCGCGGCCGACGTCGAGGCCGATGACAACGGTTCCATGCTGCACTTGTACCGCAAGCTGTTGCAGTTGCGACAGACGGTGCTGACGGCGACCGGAGACACGTCCGCCGACCTGCTGGACATGGGCGATACGGTGGTCGCCTACTCGCGTCCGGCCACGGAAGGCCGTCGATTCCTGTCCGTCACCAATTTCGGCGACGAGCCGATCGCCCTGCCGGACGATGCGGTCGCCATCGCAAATTCCGTGCCGTTGACGGATGACGGCAAGCTGGATAGCGACGCCTCAGTCTGGCTGCTGCTGGGCTGATCGACCGCTGAACCTAACCGCTCCCAAATCGCCTTGCATATATGAAAAATTCCGGCCCTCCACAAGGAGGACCGGAATTTTAGTTTGTAAGGAAAGGGGAATGGTAAGTCTAAACGCTACTTCTCGCCGTTCATGATGGCGGCAAGCGATTGCACACGCGGCAGATCGAACACTTCATCGGTGTGCACCACCTTGAGGTCCGGGCCTGCCAGCGGCACACGCCAGTTGGAGTATTCACTGGACGTGCCCGGCTGGTTCTGCGTGCGCGTCTCGCCCACGCCATCCACCAGCGCGGCCTGCAGCAGCACGGACGGCGACTTGAGCAGCATCTTGTGCATCGCCTCGACGATTTCCTGGATGTGGCCTTCCACATCGCCCGCCACTTCCGGCGTGATCAGGCCGGACTCCACGAGACGGTCCATCATCGCGTCGCGTTCGGCGGTGGCGGAAGCCTGGAACTCCTCGACCGGGCCGGACAGCAGGTGCAGCTGTTCGCGCAGCTTGACGTGCTCGAACTGCAGGTAGCCGGCGGTCGGCGGCAGGTCGTGCGTGGTGACGGAAGCCAGCGCGTACTTGCGGTACGTGGACGGATCGGCGTACGGGTCGCCGGCGTTGGGGGAGTCGTCCACGCGGGCGAACCATTCCACCATGCAGCCCAGCAGGCCGTGCTCGCCGAGTACCGTGCGTACGTAATCAGGCACGGTGCCCAGATCCTCGCCGACCACCAAACCGTTCACGCGGGACGCTTCAATGGTCAGGATCGCGATCATCGCCTCATAGTCGTACGTAACGTACGCGCCACCGCGCGCGCCTTCGCCCTGCGGAATCCACCACAGACGGAATAGGCCGAGTACATGGTCGATGCGCACCGCGCCCGCGTGTGAGAACATGTTGTGCACCATCTCGCGGTACACGCCATAACCAGTTTTGGCCAGATAATTCGGATTGAACGGCGGCTGGCCCCAATCCTGACCCTGCTGGTTGTAGAAGTCCGGTGGGCAGCCCATGGTTACGCTGCCTACTGCGAAACGTTCCGGATTCCACCACACGTCCGCGCCGAGCGAGTGCACGCCCACGGCCATATCCTGCATGAGGCCGAGTGCCATACCGCTGTCACGGGCGGCGTTCTGCGCGGCTGTCACCTGCTCGTCGGCGATCCACTGCAGCCAGCATTCGAAATCGACCATATCGGCGTGCTCGCGCATGAGCTCCACCACTTCAGGCGAATCGCGGTTCGTGTCCTTGAACCACGTGCCTTCCCACGGCGCGCCCCACACCTGGAACGCCACCGACCATGCGGCGAACGCGCGCAGATCCGGACCCGCGGCCTCCTTGAACGCGTCGAACGCGGCCTGACGCTCGACGGAACGCGGCACGTTGTACACAAGCTGCAGCGCCTGGCGCTTGTGCCACCAAGCGGAATTGATGTCGAGCGGCTCGATACTGTCGTTGGCTGGCGAGGCTTCCGCGTGCAGACGCGCCACTTCGGCCTGGTCCGCCTCGTTGAGTTCCGCATATTCAGCGATATCCTGCGGACGGATGTACGTCACATTGAGAAAACGACGCGATTCGGGAAGATACGGCGACGGCTCCAGCGGCGGCACCGGCGCGGTGGCGTGAATCGGGTTGATAAGCATGAAATCGGCATGCGATTTCGTTGCCGCGTCGGACAGCAGCAGCTTCAGATCGCCATAGTCGCCCACGCCCCAGGATTCAGCGGAACGGATGGAATACATCTGTGCCATCCAGCCCCAACGTTGCTTTTCCGCTACTGCTGGCGGCAGTTCGATGCGTGCCGGTGCGCAGATCAGCGCGGCTTCGGCGTGCAGCGGGCCGGCATCGACGGCCAGCGTGTGGTAGCCGGCGGGAATATCGTCCGGCAGCGTCAGTTGCAGCGAGCCGTCATCTGCGTTCGAGCCCGTCAGATACGCGGTCAGATCGCCCGCATATTCCGTGCCGTCTTCCAACGTCAGCTTCAGCGCCACGTCGTTTCCTTTCGCGCGGATTGGCGTGACGGCTTCCTTGCCGATGAACTTCACGACGGTCGGCTCAACAAGTGTGTCTGCGATGCGCTGCTGGGTCGCCGCATAGGAGGCGGTGATCGCTTCGTCGCTGGATGCGTCCACGCCGAGTGCGGCCAATACGGAGACGAGCACTTCGTCGCGGATTTCCACATAGGTGCCGAGCTGGTCGATATACGACGTGGAAATGCCATTGAGCTTGGCGAGCTGGATAAGAGGCCGTGCGATGCGTTCTGCGCTTTCGGTCTGCTGGGTCTGTGTCATAGGTCCCTTCTTTCCGCGCCGTTTGTGACGGCTGACATGCTACATTGCTTGCGATTGCCGCAGCTTCGATGCTGGTGGCATTCGCACCAAAGATAACTATATCACGGTATGATATCGTTTTCAAAGCGTGTTTTGCGGTAAGAGAGTGTTGCTATATTGCGATTTTGCTCTAATTTCAGGAATATAGATAACCGGAATTGTTTTTCCATATTGACTATCGTTTGCAATACGAAGGCGCAGCGCTCCGCATTGCAAACGATTATTCCAGCGGGGCATTGCTCGTCTGCTACTCGGCTTCGAGAATTGCAAAGCTTTGCAGACCTAGACGCAGCGAAGTGCCGCTAATTTCGTTTTCGCCGATGCTGAAAATCGTCCGATAACTACCATCTGGTAACTGCAAAGCTTTGCAATCGCGGCTTGGATTGACGGCTATGATCAGCTTCTGCAGGTGGGTGGAACGCTCGAAAACGAACACTCTATCGCGTTCGATTGCATGGAACGTAGCCCCCGACCGCAAGGCGTCGCATTCCCCCTTGACGTGGAGTATGGAGCGCACCGTATGCCACAGTGATTCGGCGTCGGCCTGCTGTGCGGCGACGGTCGGGGCGTCGGCGGACGGGTCGGCGGGCAGGTAGCTGCCACCGGTCACATCGCCAGCCCGAATGTCCGATTCTGCAGAATCGGACACGTGAAGTGCTCCGGATGCGTCGTTCGCACCCCACTGCATCGGTGTGCGCGAACCGGTGCGCACGTAGCCGCCTTCTTTGCCGGGCAGTGCGCGGTATCGCATGCCGATTTCGTCGCCGTAATACAGGAACGGCACGCCCGGCATCGCGAACAGCGTGCAGTATGCCAGGGCGATTTCGCGCTGCGACAGTCGCGGCGCCACGCGTGCGGTGTCGTGGTTGCAGGTGATGAAATTAAAATTTCCGTCGGCCGTTTCCGCTTCGCGCAGACGCGGCTCGTACTCGTCCAGGAATTCGCTGATCGGCGTGCCGGAATCGGCGTTGAAATAGCTCTTGTCGCCCTTGCGGCTCAACGGGTCGTCCACGTTGCGCAACAGCATGTTGTAGCCGTTGGGAACGCCGTCCCAACGCCAATCGAGATAGAAATCCATGTCGAAGCCGGCGGCCATCGACTCCTCTGGCCGTCCCCATTCCGAAACGAACGCGGCTTCGGGGAAGGCCGGGCGGATCCGGGCGAACATGTACTGCCAGGTGCGGATGGTGTAAGGCTTGCCCTCATCGTCCTTTTTGACGAGGCTGTCGGCCATATCCACGCGGAAGCCGTCTGCGCCACGGGAAAGCCAGAACCGCATGACGTCCACCATCGCGTCGCAAGTGGCCTTCGCGTCCGGACCAAGGGCTGGCTTCTGCCAGCTACGTTCGGGGTGCGCGAAACCGTAGTTGAGCGCCGGCTGGCATTTGAAGAAGTTCAAGATGTAGGTACCGTTGCGGGGCGATTCGCCGCCGATGAATGGCAGTCCGTCGCCACCGGAGATCCATGAGTCTGTCCAGATGTAGCGGTCGGAATAATTGTTTCGTTCGGCCTTGCAACTGCGGTGGAACCACTCGTGTTCCTCGCTGGTGTGGCCTGGCACGAGATCGAGGATCACGTGCATGTCGCGCCGGTGGGCGGCGTCGAACAACGCAATGAGATCGTCGTTGGTGCCGTAGCGTGATGCCACCTTTTTGTAGTCGCGCACGTCGTAGCCGGCGTCTTTGAATGGCGAGTCGAAACAGGGATTGAGCCAGATCGCGTTGCATCCGAGATCCTTGATGTAGTCCAGTTTTAAAGTGATTCCGGGGATGTCTCCGATGCCGTCGCCATTGGAGTCGACGAAGGACTGTGGATAGATTTCATAAAAAATTGCGTCGGCAAGCCATTTGGGGTGGGGGTGTTTCGCGGGGGAAAGCATGAGGGTGTGTCTCCTTGATGTTTCGCGGTTTGCGGTGTTTCTTTGAAACAATCATAGCGCTGAATTGCAAACGTTGGCAGAAACGTGCTACACTAACAAGCACTGATGCATTTTCGGTAGCCCCAATGCGGTCGGCAATCATCCGAGAAACGATGATGTGAACGTATGCAGGGTTTTGGTCCATACCATCCAACCGGAGATGTTGCAGAGCACAAGGATATGTGAGGAAAGGAAGATCAATGAAGATCGATTGGAAGAAGGCAATCGGACTTACTGCTGCTGTTGCCATGCTGGTTCCGCTCGCTGCGTGCGGCGGCTCCGACAATGGTGGAAGCGATAAGAAGGCCTCCGGCACCCAGAACATCACCCTGAGCGTCTGGGCTCCGCAGGAAGACCAGGCCAAGGACACCAACTGGCTGGGCAAGGTCGAAGAGAACTTCGCCAAGGCGCATCCGGAATACAATATCACGTGGAAGAATGACGTGGTCTCTGAAGGCGATGCTTCCAAGCAGGTCAGCACTGATCCGTCCGCGGCAGCCGATGTCTATATGTTCGCTTCCGATCAGTTGGGTGTTCTAATGGACGCCAAGGCCATTGGCCAGCTGGGCACCGACGCTGAGAAGCAGGTGAAGGAACAGAAAACGGCGACCTCGAAGTCGACTCCGTCACCGGCACCGATGGCAAGCTCTATGGCGTGCCGTACACCGACAACACGTGGTTCATGTACTACAACAAGTCCAAGATCACCGAGGATGAGGCCAAGGACTTCGATACCATCCTTTCCAAGGCCAAGGTCGCGTTCTCCCTGCAGAATTCTTGGTACATCAACGGCTTCTATGATGGCCTGAGCCTGTTCGGCGAGAAGGGCAATGATGCTGACGCAGGCATGGTCTTCCCGAAGGACGGCGCCGATATCACCTCTTATCTGGTTGATGTGGTCGCCAACCCGAACTTCTCCAACGACGATGGCGCTTCCGGCCTCGCAGCCATCAAGGATGGCTCCGCCGACGTGCTGTTCTCCGGTACCTGGTCCGCTAAGGACGTGAAGGAGGCCCTGGGTGACAACTACGCCGCCACCTCTCTGCCGACCTTCACCGTGAACGGCCAGAAGAAGCAGATGAAGTCCTTCGCCGCCACCAAGGCCGCTGCTTACAACCCGAACGCCAAGAACCCGAAGGCCGCCGCTCAGTTCGCGGCTTACCTCGGCTCCACCGAAGCTCAGAAGCTGCACTACGAGATGCGCGCCATCCCGCCGACCGACAAGTCCCTGTCCGACCTGACCACCGACGACATCGCAGCCAAGGCCCAGGCCGACACCATGGCCAACACCGCCCTCCTGCAGTCCGGTCTGTCCGGCATGAACGATTGGTGGACTCCGGCCGAAACCTTCGGCAAGGCCCTGGTCAACAAGGAAATCACCAAGGACAACGCTGCCGCCAAGTACCAGGATTGGGTCAAGCAGGCCGGTGGCAAGATCGCTGAGTGAAATCAGTAATTCTAAAAATCCAATAACTGAAGAATGCAGGTGGTTGGCACTGCCAAATCCCCCAGCCATCCTGCAGCTTTGAGAGATGCTTCGAGTCGCGGTGTCTCTCTCCACTTTGCATAGTGGCTCACTCCTCCTCCGAGCTTTGCATTCCCGGGCAAGGTTTTTAAATTCTCCTTCCCCTTGTCCGGGAGCAAAGCTTTTTTTATCTTTCAATATCCATATGAGAGGGCAGTCGAAATGACAGCAACAACTCTTTCCCCACGGGAGATGAAGCGCCTTCGGAAGCAGGGTGCTGATTATGTTTCTCCGTCGCCTTACACGGTAAGGGCGGCGTTCCGGCGTGGTGACCTGTTCACTAAGCTTTCCGCAGTGGTGTTTGGTCTTGGCGATATCGTGCGCAAGCAGTATGTCAAGGGCATTGCCATGCTGGCGCTGGAAATCGCATACTTCGTGTTCATGGCAATCAATGGTGTGGACTATCTTTCCAAGTTGCCGACCTTGGGCACCAATGCAGGCGGCAAGAAGCTGGTCGACGGCTTCTGGGTCTACACCGAACCTGACCGTTCCGTGGTCATCCTGTTGTACGGTGTCGCCACTCTGGTTATCACCGCTGCCTTCATCGGCCTGTGGGTCATGTCCGTGCGCTCTGCATACAAGTCCCAGGTGCTGCTCGAGGAGAACGGCAAGGCTCCGAGCTTCATGGACGATGTCCGCGAGCTGCTCGATGCCAAGGCGCACGTTCTGCTGATGTTCCTGCCCACGCTGGGCATCGTCGTGTTCACCGTGCTGCCGTTGATCTTCATGATTTCAATGGCATTCACCAGCTATGACCACAAGCACCTCGTGCTGTTCCACTGGGTCGGCTTTGAGAACTTCGCCAAGGTTTTCTCCAACAGCGGCGGCACCGTTAACGCCGTACTGTTCGGACGTGTGCTGGTGTGGACATTGGTCTGGGCCTTCTTCGCCACCTTCCTGAACTTCTTCCTCGGCATGTTCGTGGCTATGATCATCAATCGCAAGACCACCCACTTCAAGGGTTTCTGGCGTGCCTGCTTCTCCATGTCCATCGCCGTTCCGCAGTTCGTGTCTCTGCTGGTCATGCACACCATGCTCCAGCCGCAGGGTGCGGTGAACCGCATGCTGCAGACGTGGGGTTGGATTGACGGCCCGTTGCCGTTCTTCACCAACGCCACTTGGGCCCGTGTCACCGTGATCGTCATCAACCTGTGGGTCGGTATCCCGTACACCATCATGCAGATTACTGGTATTCTGCAGAACATTCCGGCCGATCAGTATGAGGCGGCGAAGATCGACGGTGCCAACTGGTGGCAGATCTTTACTAAGATCACCATGCCGTACATTATCTTCGTGCTCACCCCGTATCTGATCACCACCTTCACGGGCAATGTGAACAACTTCAACGTCATTTACCTGCTGTCCGGTGGCGATCCTACGCCATTGGGCGATTCCGCAGGCTCCACTGATTTGCTTATCACCTGGCTGTACAAGCTGACCGTGGACAAGCAGGATTACAATCTCGGTGCCGTGATCGGCATCATGACCTTCGTCGTGTTGGCCATCGTTTCGCTGATCACCTACCGCAATTCCGGCTCCTATAAGAATGAGGAGGCATTCCGATGAGCAACAAGCATTCCGCAACCAAAGTGGAAAGCCACGGCCTTTTGCACGACCAGAAGATCCGCCGTATCACCGGCGACGTGTTCGCCCACTTGTTCCTGGCCATTCTGGCCGTCATCTGGCTCGTCCCGATCGTATGGGTGTTCGCGGAGTCGTTCAATAAGAACACCGCCCCGTACACCAGCTCCTTCTTCCCGAAGGAGTGGACTCTGGACAACTATAGGGTGCTATTCACCGACCGCAACGTGTTGGACTTCCCGAAGATGTTCGGCACCACGTTCATCATCGCCTGCTTCACCTGTGCGATTTCTCTGATCTTCGTGCTCTCCGTGGCATACTGCATGAGCCGTATGCGTTTCCGTGTGCGCAAGACTTTCATGAACGTTGTGCTGATTCTTGGCATGTTCCCGGGTATCATGGCCGTCACCGCCATCTACTTCATCTTGAAGGCCTTGGGCCTGTCAAGCGGCACCATGACTACCGTGGCGTTGATTCTCGTGTACTCCGCCGGTTCCGGCGCTGGCTTCTACGTGATGAAGGGCTATATGGACACCATTCCGACCTCGCTGGACGAAGCCGCCCTGCTCGACGGTTGTACCCGTTTCCAGGTGTTCCATAAGATCATCATCCCGATCTGCAAGCCCATGATCGTCTACCAGGCCATCATCGGCTTCCTGACCCCGTGGCTCGACTTTGTCATGGCCAAGGTGATCTGCCGTACGCAATCCAACTACACCGTGGCATTGGGCCTGTGGCTCATGCTGCAGAAGGAATATATCCAGAACTGGTTTGCCCGCTTCGCTGCGGCCGCGGTCGTGATCTCCGTTCCGATCGCCATCCTGTTCATTGTGATGCAGCGCTTCTATCAGGAGTCCATGTCGGGCTCCGTGAAGGGCTAAAGAAAGGCAAAGGATATGACGCTCGTAGACAGCTTCGCACAGCCGAATACGAGCGTCGCCGAACCGTTCCCGCTGTGTCTGGAACGGCCGCTGGGTGCCGTGGTTACTGAAACCGGCACCCAGTTTGCTCTCTGGGCGCCTTCTGCCAAGAAGGTGACACTGCGACTGTTCATGCGCGGCTCCATGGGGGAAGACGGCGACGCTTTGATCGGACAGTACCTGATGCGTCCTGAAACCGACGGTTCCTGGACGTACGATTTCGCCGACAACAAGCACGGCGTGTATTACGACTTTTTGATTGAACGCGATTGCGGTTCCGTGGACCGCGTCGCCGATCCGTGGGCGCGCGGGGCCGGTGTGAACGGCCGGCGCAGCATGGTCGTGGACTTCAGCCGCACCAATCCGGATGGTTGGTACCGCGACCATATGCCGGACGTGCCGCTTGCGCAGACGGTGGTCTGGGAAACCCATGTGGGCGATTTCAGCAATGATCCCGCCGGCGGTTTCCCCGAATCGCACCGCGGCAAGTATCTTGCGTTCACCGATGACGGTACGTCGTTGGAAGGCCATCCCGACTTTCCGACCGGCCTTGCGTACCTGAAGAAGCTTGGTGTCACTGCAGTGCAGCTGATGCCGATTTACGACTTCGGTTCAGTGGACGAAACGACCTGCGACCGCTATAACTGGGGCTACGATCCGATCAATTACAATGTGCCGGAAGGCTCGTACTCCACCAATCCGTTCGACGGCACCACACGAATCCGCGAAGTCAAGCAGATGGTGCAGGCGCTGCACAGTGCGGGCATCAAGGTGATCATGGATGTGGTTTACAACCACATGTTCTCCACCGACAATTGGTTCGAACGTACGGTGCCGAAATACTTCCTGCGCCGCAAGCCCAACGGGGCGTTCGCCAACGGCTCCGGCTGCGGCTGCGACATGGCCACCGAACGTAAGATGTTCCGCCGGTTCATCGTGGAATCCGTGACGTTCTGGGCGCGCGAATACCATATAGACGGCTTCCGTTTCGACCTGATGGGTCTGATTGACGTGGACACCATGAATGCCGTGCGTGCTGCTCTGGATGAGATTCCCGGCCGTGGACGCGACATTCTCATGTACGGCGAACCGTGGTCCGCGGGCGCCACCGCGCCGCTGCCCAGCGACACCGTGCTGGCTGACAAGTCAGGCCTGTCGAAGCTTGACAGTCGCATCGGCCACTTCTGCGACACCACGCGAGACACCATCAAGGGCCATGTGTTCTTCTCGGACCGCCCGGGTTATGTGAACGGTGGCATGCACGAGAACGTAGCGGCTGCGCGTGAGGCCGTGAACGCGTGGCGTCGCGGCAAACATTCGGAAGGAGTGGCAGGCCAGGTCATTCAATACGTGTCCGCGCACGACGACCTCACGCTGTGGGACAAGTTGTGCGCGAGCTTTGCGGCTGGTTCGTTGGGCAGCACCGTGGCCGAAGGCGTTAACGAAAATACCGTGGATGTGCCAAAAGTCATGTATGATGCCGATTTCTCGGCGGAAGGGCTGGCCGGTGTCGGTCCGCAGATTGCGGCCGCGCTGACCGACGTGATGGACGCCAACAAGCTGGCTGTGGGTATCACGCTTACCTCCGCTGGCATCCCGTTCATGCTGTCCGGCGAGGAGTTCGCACGTACCAAATTCGGCAGCTCTGATTCTTACGATTCCGCCAAAGAGCTTAACTGGCTCGATTGGAACCGTGCATGGCAGAAGCGCGATTTGATTGAGTATTACGCGAAGTTGATTGCATTGCGCAAGTCTGATCCACAGTGGTTCGACGGCAATCGCAATATCGTCGATACGGAAGGCGACGAACTCGTGTTCCGCGTCGGCGATTATCTGATGGCCGCCAATCCAAGCAGACACGTCGGCGTTATTGACGTGGCCGTAACGGGTTTGGAACCGATTGACGGAATACGGAGATACTGGTGTGGTCTCGGCTCGTCCGTCAGTCCGATGGAAAACAATGTGAGCGCAGGCGATGGCGATTATTTGATCGTTTCACCGTATACGTTTGCAATCTGGCGGTTGCAGTAATACTCTCAGTAGGGAAGCTACAAAACGGCGACCGCAAAGCTGCGGTCGCCGTAACCGATACGGCAATGGGGCCGGAAAACCAGAAAGGATACGACAGTGGGAATCGGAGCGCGCAATCCGCGGTACGAGGTGGTGTTTTTCGACCTGTACGGAACGCTGATCGACATTCGTACCGATGAGCAGAGCGAGGCCGCATGGCAGGCGCTGTACGATTGCGTGACCGAATTGGGCGCGCAGTACGAATCCGTCGACGTGATGCGCGACCAGTTCGAAAAGCTCGAAGCCCGCGAAATGGTCCACCAAGCCGACCGTGCAATCGTTCGCAACGGGTGGGACGAATTCGACATCCTGCCGGTCTACCGGTCGCTGCTCATGAATCGCAGCGAGGAAGCGGAAAAGAAACTCGCGCTACCGCAGGCCGCGCTGAAAGCCGCATGGGCGTTCCGCCAAGGCAGCACCAGCCTGTTCCGGCTGTACCCCGGCGCGCTCGACATGATCGAACAACTGCAAGACGCCGGCATGGTCGTGGCGCTGCTGAGCAACGCGCAAGCCTGCTACACACGCCCCGAACTGGAAGAGACCGGCCTTGCCAGCGTACTGGACGACGTGATCATCTCCAGTGAAGAGAAAATCCGCAAGCCCGCACGCGACCTGTACATGCTGGCGCTCGACCGTGAATTCGTGACCGCCAAGCACGCGCTCATGGTCGGCAACGACGAGCGCAACGACATCATCGGCGCCAATTCCGCCGGCCTCGACGCGGCATACTTCCGCACGGAAATTTCACCGGCGGACGACCCGGAAGTTTCGGCACATGCGGTATGTTCGTTTACCGGAGCCGACTACGACGGGCTGCTGAAATTCGTGCTGGACGCATAAGGCGCGCGGTGGGCGCTGAGCTTAAATCGCATGGGACGTGCGGGAAGCCGCTGTGGCGTGCGGGAAAGTCGCAAGGGAAAGTCGCAAGTCGTAAAAGGCATACGTGCGTAAGGCGTGCGTAAGGTGCACGTGCCACGTGCGACGCGCGGAAAAATCGCAATAGGAGGACATATGGAAGGCTATGCCGAGCAGGGAGCTCGAACCGATTCGACCGACCAAATCGGATTCGGCGGCGCTCGCCGCAACAGGAAAAAGCGTCGCGGACTGACGGTGTTCCAACTTAAGGTCATCGGCGCGGTGGCGTTGGCCTTGTCCGCCGGCAGCACCACCATCGTGCCGCTGTTCTTCGGCTCCGATACCAACAATATGACGTCGCTGACGGCGATGGTCCTGAGCGAAGTGGTGTCCTGGTTCGCCATTCCGATTTACGCGTGGCTGCTGGTGCAGGGTTTCCGTGAAACGCACAGCCGGGTCGCGTACGGCCTGCAGCTGTTCATTCTCGCCGTGGTGTGCGAGGTGCCGTACGACCTCGCCACATCGCATAAGGCTTTCGACCTGGGCTCGCAGAATCCCGTTTTCGGCCTGTTCGTTGCGTTTGTTGTGCTTGCCGCGCTCGACTGGGTGGCGTCGCGCTATCAGAAGGCCATGAAGGTGCTGTTGTCGGTCGGACTGGTGGTGATTGGTCTGCTGTGGGACCTGCTGCTGCGTATCGGCCTACGCCAGCACATGATGAGCATCGGTTCGGTGACGCTTGGCTTCGTGCTGATTTTCGCTCTGATGCGCCAGTATGAGAATTCGATGATGTTCACAGCCGGCCTGTTCGGCGCCGTGATGATGATCGCGCCGGGCGTGGGCGTGGCGTTCATGCACTACTACAACGGCAAGCTGGGCTATAAGCATCAGTGGACGAAATGGGCTTTTTACGCGGTTTACCCGGTTATTTTGATAATTTGTGCGATTTGTGCAACACTGGCGTGATTTTTGACAACGTTCGCAGTATGATAGAAACAGATTGAGAGAGCATCGCCGCTCAAGCGAGTGTTTCCAAGGCTGGGAACGTTTGTGATTATGATGCAGAAACCGCAAAGGGGTTGAGAGATGGATAGAGCAGGCATTCGCGAGGTGGCCAAGGCCGCGGGTGTGTCGATTTCCACGGTATCGCGCGCGTTCACGCGGCCGGAACTGGTGTCCGAACGTACGCGCCGCAAGGTGCTGGAAACGGCGGACAAGCTTGATTTCAACATCTCCCGTTCCGCCACGTCGCTGAAATCCGGCCAATCGTACCGTGTGGCGATGCTGATGAATGAAGAGATCACTAGCTGGTTCAATACGGAAGTGTTCGCTGGAATCGAATCCGTCATGCATAATGCCGGGTATGACGTATCGCTGTTCCAGCATGTCGACACCGCCGAAAATCGCAAGGAATTCTTCACGAATCTGCCGGTCCGCCGCAACGTGGACGCCGTATTCGTAACGTCGTTCGGCGTGGATCCGAAGGAAATCCAGCAGCTCAAGCGTATCCACGTGCCGATCATCGGCATCAATACGCCGACGCAAAACGGCTTCGACGCCACCATCTCCATCGATGATGAGGACGGCATGTTCACCGCCGCCCAGCATCTGATCAATCTGGGGCACAAGAATATCGTGTACGTGTGCTCCGATGCGGTCGATTTCATTAATTCCTCCATCGATGCGCGAGGACAGGGCTTCATCCGCGCCTGCAAGACGATGGAGGCCTCCCATGACTTCAAGTGGCGCGTCGTCTCTGTGCCGCGTGGCAAGACCTTCGCCGACTCGGCGTTGACCGCGCTGCTTGCGTTGGACGAGTTCCCGGACGCGATCTGCTGCCAGATGGATATGATGGCGATTCCGCTGGTGTTGCGTTTGGAACGTTACGGCCACCACACGCCTTCTGATTACTCGATTATCGGCTTCGACGATTCGCCGTACGCCGACACTGTGAGCCTGACCACCATGCGCCAGGATCCGTATGCGATGGGTCGCGCGGCCGCACAAAAGGCCATGAAGCTCATCGAAGGCGAGCCGCTTGAGAACCCGTACGAAGTGGTGCGCGCGCAGTTGGTGCTGCGTGGCACTGATTCCGTGTATGGGCGGTAGTTTGGGGCGTGGGGGCTCGGGGCTTTCGGCTCGACCTTCCGCATTTTGTTGCCGTAGCGACCCCATTCGGGTTACATTTTCCGGATAGGGTGGCCGTTTCGGGCTGGCCGGTTTGGGCTGCTTCTTGCTCACGAGTTGCGATTTCGTTGGATTTCGCGCGTCTGTGAGCGAAAGGGTGCATATTTTCGTCGTTTTCGACCTCTATGGATACTCCTTTTTGCTCACGACTTGCGATTCGGGCAGATTTCGTCCGTTCGTGAGCGAAAGGGTAAATGATTTTGCCGTTTTCTCCCGCCGTAGATACCCCTTTTCGCTCACAATTTGCGATTTGGACAAGTTCCGTCCGTTCGTGAGCGTATGGGGGTATGATTCCGTTGTTTTTGGCCGCTATGGGTGCGCCCTTTTGCTCATGACTTACAATTTTGCTGGGTTTGGCCTGATTGTGAGCGGGTGAGGTGCTGGCGCGGTGTTGGCGTGATATTGGTGTGGGATTTGAGGGCGATGGAAACGTTGGCAAGTGGATGAAACGTGGGCATTGGGGTGTTTGAGAGTGTGCGCGGGTTTATGTAGGGGGTTGGCGACCGGGGTTGTTTTCCAGAGGATACACGGTTGTATCTGAGTTATTTTCATGAAAATAATGAAACAGTTTGCAGTCAAAATGAGCATGACACGCGGTGAAAAGTTAAGAAAACGTAAAAACATAGCGGCCAGAAGAGGTGACGGCTGGTTTCGGCATCGTTGACATACCGCCAATTTTGAAAAATGAGCCCGCTGAAAGCCCTACTTTGGCACCCGTCCTTTTTCCTTGGGGGGGGGGTAAATGAAACTGTTTCATAGCTTTTAGCTTTGCAAAGGTTATCATTGTTCGATGTACAAGTGAATAAGAAGCGAAAGAACATTTGACTATGTAGTCGAATGCGTCAAACGGCAATCGGACTAACATTATGCAAAGGATGTCAACCCCTGGGGTAGGGGATCTTGGAAGGTTGAAGACTTTGCAGGAGGGGATTCGATGAAACAGTGGCTTAGAGGTGGCGCCAACAACACGCCGCACCACGCTTCAGGAACGCGGGCGACCGACCGCGCTCTTTCGCATACCCGCTCCCTGACCGCCGCCGCCATAGCGGTAGCCATGATGGCCACTGTCACCGTCACCTCATTGCTCCCTACTTACAGTGCCAAGGCGGACACTGCTAAAGCGGGTATTTGCACGCCAAAACCTATCAGCTTGGGCGATAATGTCGGAGACCTCACTGTCGATTCCGGCGTTGCTACTTATGTGGGTGGCAACATGTACGTCGGTGCCAACAATCAGAACCGCGGCGGTGCATACAACACCCTTAACGCATCCCAGAAGATTGATAAGTCTTACGCGGTGGAGGCCGAAGGTCTCACGCTCGTCAATGGCAAGCTCGCTACCAATGGTGTAAAGACCAGCTGGAACAGCAAAGGCTTCCGTTTTGGTGTGGTTGGCTTTGGCGCGCAGTTCCGTCCGAAGTCCGGTAGCGATGTGCTGGTGGTGGCTGGCAACAGCACATCCGATACGGGTAATTCCACGGGCTATATGTGGGATGCGGGCAATTCGAGCAAGAGCGTTTCCGCTCTCGGTGGCTTCGATAATGGTTCCACTGGTCGCGCATTCGTGCAGAACACCGATAGCAATCTAACATGGTATTCCGCCCGCATCAAAGGCGACACCAGTTGGCATCTCAATGCTGATACTAATAGTTCTGGATCCAACGCCGGCCGCTCCGTATGGGACGCCACAGCTTCTACTGATGCAACTGATACGAACGTGTATTACGACAACAACATTGGCTTAAGTAACGTCACTCTTAACGGTGCTACGAAGGATTATTCCACCTTCTACACTAATAACGTTCTGGGCTTATCCACGCATCTAGCTGGTTTGCAGAATAGCGACGGCGCGCACGTCGCCGAAGGCACAGTCGGTACGGCTGAATCATCGACCCAAACTTCGACCACTGGTGCAACCTACTCAAACGGTTACTACACGCGGCATCATTACAATTTTGGTGATAATCAGATTCAGTATGGTTTCAAATTCGGTGCCTCCGGCTCAAATGCTGAAAAGCTCATCACTTTCACCGGCGATGGAACATCCGCCATGCAGGTCTTTAACATCGATGCAACGCAACTTTCCTCCGATGGCTATCGTGGTGTCGATTTCAATTTCACTAACATTCCAGGTAATGCCTCGGTCGTGGTGAACGTTAGTGGTGGTAATGTCGATTTCCATACCGGCTGGCGATTCTGGTGGAACGATCTCGAGATTGGTGACGGCTATTCCAAGGCTGCGACTGCCGAACAGAAGACCGCCTATTCCACTGCCGCGCAGAAGATCATGTGGAACTTCAAGGATGCCACCCAAGTGACCATTCGTGGTGGCGTCGCAACTGAAGGCGCGGGCGACGGGAAGGGAACGTATGACGACCCTGCTGCTGCCATGCTCGGCAGCATCTTGGTCCCGCACGGTAACTTCGAAGACCATGTCACCACCAATGGCCGCGTGTATGTCGGTGGCGATTTCAGCATGTACAATCCGACTGCCATTCCATATGTCAACAATAACGACGGCTGGGAAGGCAGGACCGCCTCCGTGATCAACATGGACCAGGAACGTCATAACCTCCCCTGGAACGGCACGTTCAACTCCTCCTGCGCAGTAATCCAGATCAACAAGGTGGATTCGAGCAAGAACGCGCTCGCCGGCACCACGTGGGGCGTGTTCAAGAACTATGCGGATGCTAAGGCCGGGACCGCTGCAAACGCTTTGCGCGTCGTCAAGGATGGTGGCGCATTCGATCTTGACGACACTGACAACGGCACCATTCAAATCGGTAGCCTGAACCCGAATGCCACGTACTATCTGAAGGAGATCGCTTCTGCCAGTGGTTATCAGGTTTCTGACAAGGTATATCAGATTACTGCCGGTGCGGGGGGGGGCTCTACTGCCCAGGACGTGAAGGAATCTTCCGACGGCACTACATGGACCGCCGTTGCAGACAATTGGATTGTCAATGAGAAGAAGGGCGCTTCGCTGGAGTGGTCGAAAGTCGACGGTTCTGATTCCAACAAGGTGCTGTCCGGTTCGGAATGGCAGTTGACCACTTCTGACGGTCAGACCGCTTACCAGATCACGGATTCAACCAAGAGCGTCGAGTCGGTCAAGATTTACTACAACGGTAATGTACAGTCAGAGACCATCACGATGACTGAGGGTATTCCATTTGATCTTACTGCGTCCGTTTTTGGTAATGGCAATAAAACCGACGGCGTACCGCAAGGGGTCGCATGGACTGCTACCGGTTCCGTAGTGGTTGATGACAATGGCAAGGTTACTGCCGTCAACGATGGCGACGGCACCGTTACTGCATGCTCGCTTGCCGCTACGAATATTTGCGCGACTGTCAATGTGACTGTTCCGGCTGGCACGATTATCAAGCCGACGCCAAAGAACAGCACCACGTTCTATTTCAAGGCAGAAGGGTACACTTCCGGCAACACGAAACTGCGTTATCGTCTGTTAGCGGAAGGGAATGAAGATTGGAGCACAGAGGACACGGATCCTGTGCTGTCCAATGCTACCAATTGTTCTGGCTGGCTGAGTGTTACGATTGACAACCCTGGCCTTAAAGCTGTGGAATTCCTGTTCTACCAAGGTGATAGTTGGTATCACAGTGGCAGTGCAAGTAGCAGTTCGAACTTTACTCTTTCGGCGGGTCAATCGGCAGTGGCCGTACAGGACTATAGGGCTGTCAACGGTGCTCCCTCCGGCTGCAGTGCCGGCGGTGGCTCTGGTAGCGGCGGAAGCACCACCACTGGTACCGTCATCATTACCGGAGATTCAGTGGTTAGCCTCGGTAAGACCATTACGTTGACTGCAACGCCGACGCCGAGTTCTGACACCGTCACGTGGTACAGCGGCAACACCAGTGTTGCCAGTGTCACGGCGGGTTCCGACAACACAGCTACGGTTAAGGGTCTGAGGGCTGGCACGACCACCATCACGGCAAAGACTCCTTCCGGAGCGACCGCTTCCGTTATCGTCACGGTGAAGGATGATTCGACGGTAGGCGTGTATTTCAAGAAGTCCGCCGTCAACAGCAAGTGGAGCAACTACTACCTGCACTACCAGAAGACCGCCGATTACTGGCCGGCAGTCAAGATGGAAGACGCCTGCAATGGTGATTACGTGGTCGCTTACATCCCGAAGGCTGACGCGCATAAGGGATATGGTTTCCTCTTCCGCGACTCCACGGACATCAAGACCGGTAACTGGTACGGTTCCAACGGTTGGAACACTAACGGCGATAACTTCACGTTCTGGAATAACGGCAAAGGCATGCATATCGAATCCAACTCCGATAAGGGTGAAGGTGAGCCCTCTGCCTGCCAGACCACTCGATCGGTCGCCAGGGTGAAGGCTCGCGTGCCCGCTAACAGGCAGCGTTCCAGCAAGACGGCTGTTGCGGGTTCTGGCAGCAGCACGACCACCGTTTACTCTTGCGGTGACGCTCTCGGTAAGTGCGATATGAACACTGCGCCTGGTTATTTCAAGGTGACTGATCTTGCCGATGGAACGTATACGCTTACCGAAATGGTCGCACCGAATGGTTATACCGCTGGCGGTCCGTATACGGTGACGATTACGACCGTGAACGGTGTTACGAAGGTTTCGATTACCAATGCTGGCGACACTGCGATTACCGGCAACAAGATTCCGAACACCCGTAACACCGGCACGATTTCGTGGAACAAGGTTTCCTCGGATTCCAACAATGGCAAGAAGCTTTCCGGCTCGGAGTGGAAGCTGACGAAGACTAAGAACTTCGGCTGGAACGATAAGGACAAGGCCGAGTACACCGACATCGCTTCTGCTGATCAGAAGCTGATTACGATCACCGACTGCGTGCCTGCCGAAAACAAGACTGCGGCGGAGACCACTTGTTCCGCGCCGGCAGGCGCTGCGGAAGGCCAGCCGTACGACGTCGACCCTGCTGCCGGCCAGTTCAAGCTGGAAGGCCTGGATTGGGGCACGTACACGTTGGTCGAAACCAAGGCTCCTGACGGATACGACGTCGATTCCACCGTCCGCACGTTCACGTTCGGCCCGGTTGAAGGTTCCGACGTCACTGGCAACTGGAATTCGAACAGCGTCGCTGAAGGCACCGCGGATAAGACGGGCGCTTTCACAACTGCCGATAAGACTTACGACTCTGATGTGTTCAACTTCGCGGTTGGGGGGATTAAGAACCAGCCGGGGGTGGTGTTGCCGGCGACTGGTGGAACTGGCAACTCTTGGATTTACGCGGCGGCTTTGGTGGCTGCGTTGATAGGTGTTGTTGCGGCTGGAATGGCCCTCAAGGTCAGGAGGCGGCAATGATGAACTCGTCTAGGGGAAGGGGGACTGGACCGTAGCGTAGCGACCCAATGCCCACTAGGCAATAACTGAACACACATAACTGAAGATTCAAGATTTCAAACAAGAAAGAAAGGGAGAACAATGAACAAGGTTCTCAAGGGCCTCGTCGCTGTGGCAGCCACCGCGGCAATGGCCGTCGCCGGTTTCGCCGGTGCCTCCACTGCCATGGCGGCGGATACCACTTATAAGGTTTCCGTCGATTCGACTGATTCCCATACCTATGATGCCTACCAGGTGTTTACTGGTACTTTGGCATCGGACGGAACCACTCTGTCTGACCTCAAGTGGGGTGCTAACTCGAAGCGTTCCGAAGGCGTGAACGTTGGTGACAGCGTCGATGAGACCACGGTGAAAGCACTCACAGGTCTGGCCAATAAGTCGGATAAGGAAATCCAGGATGAGGTCAACAAGTACGTTGATTTCACTGGCAATGCAGCTGCAGAGGGAATCACCAAGGATACTCCTAAGCAGCTGGCCGCTGGCTACTACGTGTTCAAGGATGTGACCAGCGTTGCGCAGGGTGATGCTCTTTCTCTGCATCTGACCAAGGTTGTTGGTCCGACTACACTGAAGGCCAAGACGGGCGTTCCTACGGTCGAGAAGAAGGTCAAGGAGAACGTCAAGGCCACCACTGAGGCAGCTTACGGTACTCAGTACAATGACACTGCCGATTACAACATCGGAGATATGGTGCCATTCCACCTGATTGGTTCCGTTCCGGACATGTCCAACTACGACACCTATAAGTACATCTTCCACGATACGTTGGATGCCGCTTTTGACGCACCTGCGAAAACTGCTGTCAAGGTGTATCTCTCCTCCGACAAGGTCAAGGACGATACTGATACTGACATCACCAAAAATGCTACCGTCGGAGTCAGTGGCCAGGGTATTTCTGTCTCCTTCGATGATTTGAAGAAGGTTGAAGGTGCTGTCAAGGGCAAGTACATTATCGTTGAATATTCCGCAAAGCTGAACAGCAACGCTGTGATTGGTGGCACCGGTAATCGCAACTCGGTCTATCTTGAGTATTCCAACAATCCGAACCAGTCCGGTACGGGTGACAGTGATAATACTGGTAGGACTCCGGAAGACAAGGTTGTTGTGTTCACCTATGAACTCGACACCACCAAGGTTGATAAGAATGACCCCAGCAAGAAGTTGAAGGATGCCAAGTTCAAGCTGTACCGTGGCAGTGGCGAGGAAAAGCAATATGCTCAGGTTACAGACGGCAAAGTGTCTGGATGGACCACTGAAGCTAATGCCACTGAGCTGTCTTCTGACGCACAGGGTCTCTTCAAGGTCACTGGTCTGGATGACGGCACCTACTATCTGGAAGAAACTGTTGCTCCTGACGGATACAACAAGCTGACCAATCCGGTCGCAGTGATTATCTCTGCAGATACTACTAACGGCCAGGAATGGACCAATTACGATCAGACCCCGCTTACCAAGATTGACGTTACGGTCGATGGCACTAAAGGAACTGGAAATGCAGCGGCCGGTACTGCTGCCATTACTGTGGCGAACGTCAAGGGCAACACCCTCCCCTCCACCGGCGGCATGGGCACTGTGATGCTGTACGTGGCTGGTATCGCCGTGTTCGTGCTTGCTGGCGCGACCCTGGTGATGGCTCTGCGTCGTCGCAATGCCTGATCCTCCGGATTCCATAAGAATCTGAAGTAACCATGCGAAACCCGTGAGCCGCGTTGACGCAAGTCAGCAGCGGCTTACGGGAATCGCAATACATAATTCAAAAACTAAAAATTAAATAATAACTGAACCCACATATGCTGGGCTGGACCACCTCAATCCCTTGTGCACTGCCTAATTTTCTTGAGTATCCAGCCTGGCTCCATATATTTTCCGGTTTGCCGTTGGGGGCGAATCAAACATGCTTACTTTCCAATCCACAGAAGAGGGGTCGGCAATGAAGGAACGCACGATCGCAAGCCGCGTCATCGCCGCATGCTGCGCAATCGCCGCTACATTCGCCGCGGCAGCCTGTGCATTCACTACTCGCGATGCCGTCGCGGCGCCAACAACAGACTCTGCCAGCGGCAGCATCGCCATTTCGTACCAACACAAAAGCTCGGATTCCGAAACGTCCGACGATTCTACCAACTTCGCCATTTCGGACGCCAGCTTCAACCTCTACAAAGTCGGACAGATCCCGGCAAGCGGCGGCGCCACCTTCGAACCCGTCGCACCGTTCACCGACTCCACCGCCTACCCCGTCGACTGGTCGAAGATGACCGGCAAGGACGCGCAGGTGTGGCGAGACATGGCCAACACGCTCGCCGGACTCATCGCGGTGAACAAGCCCGACGCCACGGCAACCGGTGTCACCAACGCCTCCGGACACCTGGCCTTCACCGGACTGTCCGACGGCCTGTACTTGGCCGTGTCCGACAGCGTTGACGTGAAGGTCGCCAACGCCTCCGGAAAGAACCAGACATGGACGTGCTCTTCCGGCAGCATGCTCGTCGCAGTGCCCGAAGACGGCGTCTCCGGCGGGTCGCGTGTGCTGAGTATCGAACCGAAAACCGAATGTGTGGCGCAACCGCCGAAAACCGTGGAACGCACCGTGCGTAAAATCTGGAATGACCGGAACAATTCCGACGGCAAGCGCCCCGAATCCATCACCGTGAAACTCCTGCGCGACGGCGAGCCCGTGGAAAACGTGAAACTGGACGAGTCCAACAAGTGGACGCATTCGTGGACAGCGCTCGACGCGGACCACGAATGGACCGTGGTCGAAGCGGCGGTGCCCGACGGCTACACCACCATCTCCGATGTGGAAGGCGACTCCACTGAAATCACCAACACGCACACGCCACCCACCACGCCGGACCAGCCGCACACCGGCGCCGACGTGCAGCAGGCCGCTTGGATTGCCGTGGCCATCTTGGGCGCGGGTTTGGTGCTGCTGATCGTTGCCAAGACGGCTTTGCGGAAGCGGGCGTAGCATAAATAACGTGACGGATGAATCGGACGCCAAGCCAGCTGCGCAAGTCGAATTGGATGCGCAGGTTAAACCGGGTGCGCAGGTTAAACCGGCTGCCAAGCATAAGAAATCGAATGCGCTGCTCAATGTGATGATTGCCATTTCCGCAATCGCCATGATCGGTGCGCTGGGCCTCATCGCATATCCGACATTCAGCGACTGGTGGAACCGCATGCACCAGTCATACGCCGTAGCAGGCTACGTGGAACAAACCAAAGACATGTCCGGCGCCGAACGCAAGGCCATGCTGAAAGCGGCGCACGAATACAATGAACGGCTCGCCGCGAACGGCGATCGGTGGCACATGACCGACGCGCAGAAGCGCGAATATGATGAAACGCTCGACGTGACCGGCACCGGCATCATGGGATACGTGACCATCCCGCGCATCAAAGTGAAACTGCCCGTCTATCACGGCACAAGTGACGGCGTATTGCAGATCGCCGCCGGACATTTGGCCGGCACATCGCTGCCCGTAGGCGGAGCGACCACGCACGCGGTGGTCTCCGGACACACCGGCCTGCCGTCCGCCCGGTTGCTGACCGGCTTGGACGAGCTGCAAAAAGGCGATACCTTCGCATTCCACGTGCTCGACGAAACCTACACGTACCAAGTGGACCAGATCTCAGTGGTGCTGCCGAGCGAAATCAGCAAGCTGAATATTGAGCAGGGGCGCGACTACGCGACGCTGATCACCTGCACGCCATACGGAGTGAACTCGCACCGGCTGCTGGTGCGCGGCCATAGGATTCCGAACCCGAAGGTCCCGGACACCACGCAATACGACGAGCCGGGGGAGATGACGGCTGTGGCGGCTGTGGTGATCGGACTGCTCGTGTTTGTGGCTGGCTGCGCTTTTGTGGGGCTCGCGCGGCTATGGCGACGCTCCTGGATTGTGCGGCACGGGTTGTGCGCCGGGGCCGGCGCGCGCCATTCGTCTGGTGTTCGGGGGTAGTGTCTAGCCTAGCGCCGCCGCAGGCCGGTGACATCGCTTCTCCGGTGTGCGGGGGTGTGCGTCTGGTCGTGCTCGGTATGTGGTGCGTGGTGTTTGTGTGCTTGTGGTACGTGTTGCGTTTCAGTGTGTGTACTTGTGTTTGCGTGCGTGTGCATGTCTGATGTTGCGCAGGGGTGTTGTTGCGGTGCGCATATGGCCTGAATCGTGCTGAAGCATGGGTTGTGAGCGGATGGGGGTACGATTCTGGATGTTTCGGGCTGTTTTGATGTTGGGTGGCCTCCCCTTTTGCTCACGACTTGTGAGTTGGGCTGGTTTTGCTTGTCTGTGAGCGGATGGGGGTGTGATTCGGCCTGTTTCGGACGCTTTTGATGCCCCTTTTCGCTCATGACTTGCGATTTTGCCGGTCCGCGCGCGGTCGTGTGCGTACGGGGGTGTGTGCAATGGGTCTTGCGTGGGTGTAGGCGCGCGGGTGTGCCGGTGTAGGCGTGGGTGTAGGCGTGCGGTCGTGGTTTTGGCTGGATATCTGGCTTATAGATGGCGGATTTGGCCGGGCGTCCGGTGGTATCTCGCTTATAGGTGGCGGGTCGGTTTGGGCAATAGGTCGTTAGAGGGTAGCATGCATGCCCCCTAGATGTCTTGTTTCCGCAAGGGGCCGCCATCTATAAGCGAGATACCATCCGTCGATCCTGCGAATCCGCCATCTATAAGCGAGAAAGCGCGTGAACCGGGCGCTGCGGCGGCGAAATCGCAAAATTATGGAATCGGCTGATTACTGCGCGCGGCAGGTGGGTAGTATCGGGCGCGGAAGACGTGGAAGGAGCTGCCATGTGTGATGAAGGGGAAACTGCAGATCGGGCGGATGCCGTACGAACGGAATCGCAAAAGATGGAATCGCGAGCGGGGGAGACGGCGCTTGATGGGTCGGCGCGCAGCATCATCGTGCTGATTGTGGTCGGCATGTTGGTGGGCGTGCTGTCGGGCACGTTCGGCATCGGCGGCGGCACGGTGATCGTGCCCGCGCTCGTCTGGCTCGGCCTGTCGCAACGCAACGCGGCCGCCACGTCCACGCTGGCGATCGTGCCGACCTCCATTTCCGGCGTCATTTCGTACGCGACCGGCGGGCACGTCGACTGGCTCGCCGCAGCTCTGCTGTTCTGCGGCATGTTCATTGGCGGACAGATCGGCAGTTGGCTGCTGTCACGGCTGCCGGAATTGGTGCTGCGGTGGATTTTCGTGGCGTTTCTCGTGTTCGTGGTGATCAATCAGGTGAGTTTTGTGCCGTCGCGCGACCACCAGATCGTCATGACGGTGGTGACCGGCATTGGCTTGGCGTTGCTGGGTGTGGTCATCGGCACGCTGGCGGGGCTGCTGGGCATTGGGGGTGGTGCGCTTGCGGTGCCGTCGCTGTCGATGCTGTTTGGCGCGTCCGACCTGGTTGCGCGCGGCACTTCGCTGTTGGCAATGTTTCCGAATTCGATCACGACCAGCGCGGCGAACTTGAAGCGCAGGCTAGCGCATGTGAAAACCGCGCTGATTATTGGCGTGACGGCGGCTGTGACCGCGCCGCTCGGCACGTGGATTGCGGGGGAGGTTTCGCCACGAGTTGGGGCGATTATGTTCGCCTGCTATCTGTGCGTGCTGCTGGTGCGGTCCGTGTTCGTGGCCGTAAAGGCCACGCGCGCGGCGCGGGTTGCGCGGGGCTGAGTGGCGCGGGCATTTTTCCCAGTGGCTGGATGATTTAGTCGCGTGAGTGGTGCGTCAGAGGTGGTTTTTATCCAGTCACTGGGATTTTTGGCGTGTGAGTGGGGTCTGAGAGGTTGGATTTATCCAGCCAGTGGGGGATTTTGGCTTGTGGGGTGCGGTGGGGGTGTTGTTTGACGGAATATGGCGATTTTATTGGCCGTATTCCCCCTGTTCATGCGGTGGATATGTTGCGGTCATCATATGGCGATGAGTGTTCATCTGCCGTTCTTCTGTAGTGCGGTGTGCGTTGGCTTGCGGCGCATAGCGTGGGCGGTGGCATCGAAAGATCCAAGCAATGCAGCCGCGGAAAGGTTCCGCGCAGCCGGAAAACATGGTCGAAACGGGCGTTACCTAACGGGCGCAACCGAAACGGCAGGTTGGACGGCACGGAAGAAACTGCATGGAAGAAAGAAGAAACATGAGCAAGCACAAGGCTCTCACGGGCGCAATCGCGGCCCTCGCCTCCGTCGCAACGCTCGGCGCGCTCGCCGCACCGGCGCTCGCAGCTGACACCACCTACAGCCCCAACGGCAAGCCGGTCGCGGAACTCGCCAAGCATGGCGGCGCGCAGCGCATCGCCACCATCGGCAACAAGAACGCGAAGAACGTCATCCTGTTCCTCGGCGACGGCATGGGCGATTCGGAAATCACCGTCGCCCGTGACTATCTGAAGGGCGCCAACGGCCACTTCGACGGACTTGACGCGGTCGGCCAGCCGAGCGCGTTTGGTGACGTGCAGGCTGGTACTGGTCAGTACACCACCTTCTCGGTCGGCAACGGCAGCAAGGACAGCGCTGTCGGCAAGGATGACGACGGCAAACTGGTCGCCAACCCCAATCCGGGCAAGCTTACCCCCGTAACCGATTCCTCCGCATCCGGTTCCGCATGGGCCACCGGCACCAAGACCTACAACAACGCCGTTGACGTTGATATTTACGGCAATCCGCAGCTGAACCTCTTCGAGCTGGCCAAGGCGGCCGGCAAAGCCACCGGCAATGTGACCACCGCCGAAATCCAGGATGCTACCCCGGCCGTGCTGGAATCGCATTCGTCCGAACGTGCCTGCTACGGCCCACAGGGCAAGACCGACGGCACGTCCAACAATGCCTCCAAGCAGTGCCTCATCAATCAGCTTAAGGAAAACGGCGGCATCGGCTCCATCTCCGAGCAGCTGCTCGACACCCGCGCCGACGTAACCATCGGCGGTGGTTCCAAGTACTTCCGTCAGACCGTGCAGGGCGGTGAATACAAGGGCAAGACCGTGTGGGAGCAGGCCAAGGAAATGGGCTTCCAGACCGTCGAGAACGATCCGGCCGCGATGAACGCGCTGCAGTACAAGGACGGCCAGCCAGTGCTCGCCCTGATGAGCGACGGCAACATGCCGACCAAGTTCAACCCGTCCAAGGCCACCGCCAAGGATCCAGCTAAGGACGCCAACCCGACCGTGTGCACCCCGAACGCCGACTGGCTCGGCAATCAGGGCTCCTCGCTCAAGGACATGACCAAGAAGGCGCTCGATTTGCTGAACGACAACCCGAACGGCCAGAAGAACGGCTTCTTCCTGCAGGTCGAGGGCGCCTCGATCGATAAGCAGGACCACGCAGGCAATGCCTGCGGCCAGATTGGCGAGACCGACGACTTCGACCAGGCCATTGCCTACGCCATGCAGAACGTGGACCTCACGAACACGCTGGTGATCGTCACCGCCGACCACGCGCACACCTCCCAGATCCTCAACGCCCAGCCGGCTTACGCACTGTCCACCGTGCTGAAGACCGCTGATGGCAACAACATGGTCGTCTCCTACGGCACCGCCCAGGACGATTCTCGCGATGCAGACGGCGGCTACAACGGCGGCGACATGGAGCACACCGGCACCCAGCTGCGTATCGCGGCTTCCGGCCCTGGCGCACAGCGCGTCATCGGCCTGACCGACCAGACCGACAACTTCTACACCATCGCTGGCGCTCTGGGACTGGCCACTTCCACCGAATCGCAGAAGGCACTGTCTGACAACGGCACTGTGAAGGTCTCTGCTGCCGACGGTAAGTTCACCGCGGACGTCGATGGCTTCAACGGCGACGCTGTGCTCAGCTACGAGCTGAAGGACAAGAACGACAAGACCGTGGCCGCGTCCGATTCCTCCACTCCGCTCTCCGGCGTGCGCGTCAAGACCGCACAGACCACTCCGATCGCGCTGGACGGCGTCACCGAAGGTTCCGAATACAAGCTCACCGTCACCGGCCGCCAGTCCGGCAAGGCCGTGACCGTCGACTTCCAGGCTCCGGCCGCCAACTCCGCCGATAAGAACAACGGCAAGCCGGGCGCTGGCAACGCTGACAAGAACGGCGTGATCGCTTCCGGCAAGGTCAACAACGATACGAAGGCCGGCCCGTTTGGCGCCGCACTGCTCGGCAAGACCGGCACCGCTGTGCTGGCTGCGGCTGTTGCGATCGCCATGCTGGTTGCCGTCGCGATGCTCATCAAGACCGCGAAGGCCGCCAAGAACGACCGCTGATTGGCTGAATAACCTCCGATAATCCCCGAAACCGCCGCCGCTGAGATGCTCCCCAGCGCCGGCGGTTTTGGGTTTTGCGCAAAGTTGAGTGAGGTGTGCTCAAGAATTTTTGCGATTTCGGGAATAATAACTTGCGATTCAAAGTTGAGTGGTGTAGGCTCAAGTTTTGGAAAGCATGAGAGACGGCAATCCGGAAACGGCGATCCGAAACTCGAGCGAAGAACGAAAAGAACGTATAGCGAACCTATTGCAAAGGAGACCAAATATGGGACGCGCAGTTGGCATCGATCTGGGTACTACCAATTCCTGCATCGCAACTCTTGAAGGTGGCCAGCCCACCGTTATCGTGAACGCCGAAGGCGCTCGCACCACACCGTCGGTCGTGGCTTTCAGCAAGTCCGGCGAAATCCTGGTCGGCGAAGTCGCCAAGCGCCAGGCCGTCACCAACGTCGACCGCACCATCAGCTCCGTCAAGCGCCACATGGGCACCGACTGGACCGTTGAGATCGACGGCAAGAAGTGGACCCCGCAGGAGATTTCCGCCCAGGTCCTGATGAAGCTGAAGCGCGACGCCGAAGCCTACCTTGGCGAACCGGTTACCGACGCCGTGATCACCTGCCCGGCATACTTCAACGACGCCCAGCGTCAGGCCACCAAGGACGCCGGCACCATCGCGGGCCTGAACGTCCTGCGTATCATCAACGAGCCGACCGCAGCCGCACTGGCCTACGGCCTTGAAAAGGGCAAGGAAGACGAGCGCATCCTGGTCTTCGATCTCGGTGGCGGCACCTTCGATGTGTCCCTGCTGGAAATCGGCAAGGACGACGACGGCTTCTCCACCATCCAGGTGCAGGCCACCAACGGCGACAACCACCTGGGCGGCGACGATTGGGACCAGAAGATCATCGACTGGCTCGTCGGCGAAGTCAAGAACAAGTACGGCGTTGACCTGAGCAAGGACAAGATCGCCCTGCAGCGTCTGAAGGAAGCCGCCGAGCAGGCCAAGAAGGAACTGTCCAGCTCCACCAGCACCTCCATCTCCATGCAGTACCTGGCCATGACCCCTGACGGCACCCCGGTGCACCTGGACGAGACCCTGAC
>OKVL01000264.1_pt1 | contig 37477 bp, 20 predicted proteins | sample 1606791 | NCBI WGS metagenome assembly OKVL01 (sample SAMN03281006, study PRJEB24777) | human gut metagenome | isolation source: fecal sample PR165 from 1 month old male Malay infant, vaginally delivered...
ATGTCAAAACCCGCACTCTGGCATATGTTCAATCATATGATTGATTACCTATCATTGTTCAGTTTTCAAAGATCTGTTATCAATTTGCACTACTTCATTATTAAGTACTGTCGTAATTGACGACTTGATTATAATAACATTATGACCACTTTCATGTCAACACATTTTATAATCTTTTTTGAAGTTCATTTTAAACCTCTAAGTGTATTGCTACACTCATTAAGAAACAGCCGCTCAAACGACTGTATGCATATTATAGTACAATGAAAATATAATCGCAACCCCCAATTCTCAATTTTACAAAATCTTCATTTTATTTTCATTTTTAATCATAAACCTAATAATTGATTTTACACAATTAATCATGTACAATGTAGCTGTAATAAAGAACTTCCAGCACAAATTAGTTTTCTTTTATTAGCGTTTACCAATATGAATATTACATTATTGTAAGGAGATTGAGTATGAAACTATCAAAACATTTATTATCAAAAGCTGTAGCTATAGCTGCTATATGTGCTACTATGGGAACTACCACATTAGCTGCACCACAGGGCACATTTGATACTTCAGAAATTAATATTACTGGTCAAGCGTCTCGATCTGTAGCACCTAACTATGCGATTTTAACACTTGGTATTACAAGCCAAAATACCAATATCAATGCTGCAAAATCTAATAATGATCGTATTATGAGTAATTTAATTAGTCAATTAGCTAACTTAGGTGTTGCAAAAAAAGACATCTATACATCTAGCATTTCCATCAATCCAACGAGCGACTATCAAGACGGCAAACGCATCAATACAGGTTACAATGTATCAAATCATGTAACAGTTAAGATCAATAACCTTGATAACGTAGGAAAGGTTGTCGATGCCGCTGTTAGCGCTGGTGCTAACGACATCAACAACCTTTCATTCCAAAATGATGTGTCTCAACAATTATCTGATTCTTTAACTACAGAAGCGATTCAAAACGGTCGCCATAAAGCAGAAGTTATCGCAGCTGCCCTCGGTCGTACATTGGGACCAGTAAAAACTGTTTCCATTAGCACAACTGAAACTAGCACAATGGACTCTGGTTACTATCGTAACCCAGTAATGCTAAAAGCAGCTCTCGAAACTACTACGCCTGTAGAAAAAGGCTCTTTAATAGTTTCACAAGACGCTAACATCACTTATTATCTACAATAGAATTTTCCGGTACCACACCTTCGTGTACAGCTACAATGCCGCCTGTCAATTCATGATAGGTGGCATTTTCATATCCAAGAGATTTCCAGATTTCTAAAATCTCACTTTGATGCGGGTATCTACGTAAAGATTCTGGAAGCCAGGCATAGGAAGAGTTATCTTTGCTCAATTTTCCTATAATAGGCAATATATATGAAAAATAGAAGTTATATAACTGTTTAAACCCAAACATACTTGGTTTTGCAAGTTCTAACACCACAACCTTCCCCCCTGGTTTTACCACGCGTTGCATTTCAGACAATACCTGCTTAATATCTGGAACATTTCGCATTGCAAAGCCACTCATTGCAGCATCAAATGTATTATCCTCATATGGTAAGGCCATGGCATCACCTTGCACTAAATTTACTTGATTAAGTAAACCAGCAGCCTCAATACGAACACGACCTTGATTTAGCATTTCACTATTAAAGTCTAATGCCTCTACCTTCAAAGTGGGCTCTTGACGTAATGCTTCCTTCGTAAATACACAAGTGCCACATGCCACATCAAGTACATATTGGTGAGGACCGATATTCATCGCTTTTACAGAGAATTTACGCCAAAAATAATCTTGTCCAAAGCTTAACACCGTATTCATTAAGTCATAGTTTTTTGCAATATTAGAAAAAACGCCTTGTACAAATTTCTCTTTATCTGCATACGTTTTAAATTCTTTAGTATTCATTATGGACCTTTCACAAATCAAGAACTATGTTCAAGAATTATATATGGCATAGTATACCACACTATAGGAACGCTAAAAAGAATCCTAATATATATACTCTATATAATGACTATGTAATATATACATACCTACTAAAAACACTGGTATTTAGTATTTTCCGCTACATAATATAAAACTAAACACACATATCTATTTTTTACCTATATTCATAATAAATATATACGACTATCGATTATAATATCTATTGCCACCATTTCATGTTCGTTGTATAATGACATATGTCCATGTTGAAAGGATACTTTATCATGGGATTTTATTTGTTTTTATATAAGTATTGGAGTGTACTATGAATCGATTTGTAAAATCAATCAATAGAGTCAGTCTAATCCAACAAATTATCATAGGTTTGATTATTGGTATTTTAACTGCTCTTTATGTGCCCGATGTGGCCAATGAACTTGCTTTATTAGGAGTCCTCTTCGTTGGAGCGCTAAAAGGTATCGCCCCTATCCTCGTATTTTTCTTAGTAATTGCTGCGATTAGTAAACATCGCTCTGGACAAAAAACAGGTATGGGCTCTGTTATAACCTTATATTTACTAGGTACATTCCTATCTGCGGCTTTAGCAGTAATCGTAAGTTTCTTTTTCCCTACTACATTACACCTAGCAGCAGGTGCAGCCGATGCCGCACCACCTCAAGGTATCGTAGAGGTTATGACAACATTACTAAAAAATGTAGTTGATAATCCTGTAAAAGCATTAATGACTGCTAACTACATCGGTATTTTAGGTTGGGCACTTATCATTGGTGGTGCTTTACGCCATGCACCGATGAATACGAAGGAAGTTATGGAGTCCATTGCACAAGCTATTACTACTGTAGTAGGTTGGATCATTCGATTCGCCCCTCTTGGTATTATGGGCCTTGTAGCAGAATCCATTGCTACTAACGGCATCGAAGCCTTGATTGGGTACTTTCAATTACTCGTATTATTACTTGGTTCTATGATCTTTGTAGCACTAGTAATCAATCCAATTTTATCCTTTATTTACCTTCGTCGTAATCCATACCCATTGGTATTCAAATGCTTACGAGAATCTGCAATCTATGCGTTCTTTACACGTAGTTCTGCTGCAAACATTCCCGTAAACCTTGATTTAGCCAAACGATTGAAACTTAATCCAGATATGTATTCCGTATCCATTCCATTAGGAGCTACAATCAATATGGGTGGTGCAGCAATTACAATCACAATCATGACATTAGCTGCGGCGCATACATTAGGTATCGTTGTAGATATTCCTACCGCAATCCTATTATCTGTTATTGCCACTATAGGTGCATGTGGGGCTTCCGGTGTTGCAGGTGGTTCCTTGTTACTCATTCCATTGGCTTGTTCCCTATTCGGTATATCCAATGATGTAGCAATGCAAGTTGTAGGCGTAGGCTTTATTATCGGGGTATTACAAGATTCCACGGAAACTGCACTTAACTCTAGCACAGATATCCTCTTCACTGCTACTGCTGATTATGCAAAACGCGGTTATCATCAAGATTGGAACTAAAATTTTTTTAGACGGTCCTTTGGGACCGTCTTTTTTTTGTAAACTAATTGTACATTCTTTTATAGGACTTTGTGAAAGTTACATATATCCGCGCCTCTTAATTTTCTGGAAATAATATTATGTATTTGGATAAACTAAATATAAACTTTCACCAATCACTAACAAACTATATTGATTTTCTTCAATGTAGTGGTATAATATAGTTAATGATAATAACTATTAGTAGATATATAGGAAGGAATCAACATGAAACAATACGATATTATTGTAGTTGGTACAGGCGGCGCAACCATCGTAGCTGATGCTGCGCTCAAAAAAGGCCTTAAAGTGGCAGTCATAGAAAAAGGTAAATTTGGTGGTACATGTCTAACTCGCGGTTGTATTCCTACAAAAGTTATGGTTACAGCAGCTAATGCAATTCAAGAAACAAAAGAATTCAAAAAAATTGGCGTTAACGTTGGACCTGCTACTATGGACTGGCATACTGTGTCCAAGCGTACTTGGCATAAAATTGACGAATCTGCAGGCATCTATGATTATTACAATGCCTATGACAACGTAGATGTGTATCGTGGTGCAGCAAGCTTTGTATCTGATAAAGTGATGAACATCCATCTTAACGATGGGTCTGGCATTGTAGAAATTACAGCGCCTACAATTATCCTTGGTACTGGTGGCTATAGTAATGTACCTAATGTACCAGGTCTTCAAGAATCAGGGTTCCTTACTAGTGAAAGTCTCTTTGGTGATAAATTCCCTAAACAGCCATATAAATCCCTTGCTGTACTTGGTGCGGGTCCGATTGGTGTTGAGTTCGCTCATGTATTTGATTCCGCTGGTACAAAAGTAACAATTCTACAACATAATGTACGTTTAGTTCCTAAAGAAGATGCAGATATATCGGAACACTTGCTTAACAACTACAGAGAACGTGGTATTAACGTACTTCTAAACCAAGACACTGTTGAAATCCGCCAAGAGGATGGCCTTAAAGTAGTAGTTACTAAAGATCGTACTACTGGCGAAATTACAGAAACTAAAGTTGAAGAAATCCTTGTAGCTGCAGGTATCCATCCAGCTGTGGAAGAACTTCACCTAGAAAATACTGGTATTGAAACACGGCCTAAAGGCTGGATCAAAACTAACGAATTTTTAGAAACATCCGTTGATGGTATCTACGCTTTAGGTGATGTCAATGGGGAGCCGGCATTCCGTCACCGTGCAAACTACGAAGCAGATATCATTGCTCACAATCTCTTCTATGCAACAAGTGAAGATGATTACCGTTGGGCAAGGTATGATACATTACCAAAAGTTACTTTCTCCTATCCTGAAGTTGGTAGTGTAGGTCTCACAGAGGCTGAAGCTATCAAAGCGGGTTACAATGTAGGAGTTGGGAAGAACTTCTACTCCTCCACTGCAAAAGGCTATGCAATGGGTATCAACCCTGGAGATATAAACGATGGATTTGTAAAAATTGTGGTAGATAAAGACACCAACCATATCCTTGGTATGCATGTCGTAGGTCCTCAAGCCTCTATCCTCTTCCAGCCTTATGTGAACCTTATGAATAGTGGTGTAACTCCGTTGACAGCAATCAACGAAGAAATTGCTTCTGAACGCACTAAACGTTTACGTGAAAAAGGTATTACTCGTGAAATGGACCCTAGATCCGTTATCACTGTAGGCGAAACTATGAGCCCACATCCATCCCTCGTCGAGGTTATCATGTGGACACAAGTGTACTACGAAAATCGTTGGTAATACAACTATAGTTATAAATAATAAAAGGACTAAACCTAGGCGCAGTCCTTTTGTTGCAAACATATCTATTGTAAAAAAAATATTCTAACATAAGAGCACTATCAACCGATATTTTATAGTATCGGAATCGCAAAAAAGAGCCAAAGGCATTGCCTTCGGCTCTTTTCTTATTAATCATCAATAGATAGGTTAGCGGCCCATATCTATATCAGAACCCCAAACGAGATTTGTTTTACGACCATCGAAGCCTTGATCTGGCTCAGGTGGTAATTTATAGGATTTAGATTGTTCTACATAAGCACCTGTCTCAGCATCTACTGTAACAACTACTTTTTTACCATCTTGATGCATAGTCACATAGTATAAAACTTTACCATTATGAGCTTCAATTTTCCAGCCCTTCATAACAGCATCATTTCCAAGTTGTTGTTTTGCAACACGTTCTGCTTGCGTTGATTCAATAACTTTATCTTTATTGAAAATCTCACCAATAACTTTCTTAGGTTTGCCCCCCTCTTCCATATCAGAAGCATTACCAGTGATTACATCAATTTTCATCTTGTACTGATGATACTTACTATAACCAACTACTTTATAACCATAGTTCAAGTCATTAGAGTTGAGCTCTACAGAATGAAGCGCCGCATTAGGATAGCGATTTTGGAAAATAGTTCCAATTTGGCTCATAGTCATAACTATGGACTCGCCAGGTGCACGTTTTACAGAAATATCCGTACTTGTTTCAGGCTTTGTTTTGCGTGCATCTGCCACACTTGGTGTAGCAACGGATAACATGCCCACTGCTAATACCCCCGTTAATGCCATAGAAATCAACTTTTTATTCATTATAATCCTCCTACTAGATATCATGTTTCTATTAATCAAACTATTAGTACACTAGAATTTCTATAAGTTCATGCTATATTCAGCAACACGAAAAATATGTAAATAGTCATATCATTTAGACAATATACTATAAACCTTCATTAGATGCAAGTCGTCCATCTACATCAGTCATAATCAATTTATAGCATGTAGCCACTAAAGGTACACCGATCAACATACCAGTAACCCCCATCAAACTACCGCCTACGATAACAGCAGCAAATACCCACAAACCTGGTAATCCAACAGAGTTACCTACAATTTTAGGATAAATAAAGTTACTTTCAATTTGATGTAGTATCTCCAGAATAATTACATAGATAAGAGCATCCATAGGGCTAACAGTAAGTAGCATAACGGCTCCAATGATACCACCAACATAAATACCTAATAGTGGAATCAAACCAGTTAGACCAATTACACAGGCAATCGTTGTAGCATATTCAATATTAAATAGCCATAAAGTAATACCTACCATCACGCCTAGAACCAAGGCATCTATAAACTGACCTACAAAAAAATTACTGAATGTTTGAACTGCTACACGAGTTACATAACTAACTCGACTTACCCACTCATCTGATGCATAAGCCTTTAATATACGTTTACCTTGTAACATAAGGCGTTCCTTATCAAGCAACATATAAACAGCAAAAATTAAGCCAAGACCTATGTTCAAAGTCCAAGACAATACGGTGCCCATTGCATTTACAATATATGTGCCACCTTTTGTCCCCCATTCACGAGTATATTTAGCAATATTCTCTCCACTTAGGGCATCTATAATCGTTTGATTCGACGCCATTGGAATGGTTTCTGTAATATGTTGCATCCATGTTTGGAAATCCGTATACAATTGCGGTGATGCAGCTACAATAATCGACATAGAATGAATCAATTGAGGTAAAGCCATCCGAGCAATAAAATACACAATAACACTAATTGTTACAAAGGATAGCAAAAGACTCAACGGGCGACGTATTTTATACTTCCATCCAGAGTCACACTTAGGCCATAGCCATCGTTCATAACGAACGACTAGAATATCCAATACGAAAGCAATACAAGCACCCACAATGAGCGGAACAAAAGCCGTAAAGATAGCGTCAAGACCACTAGCAATATCACTTATACGTAGTGCCATCATAATCATAATGCCCGCTAGTATAATAGCTCCTATGAGCTGTTTGTAATATTTGAATTCTTTCATAATAACCTACTTCACATAACACTATTAATAAGCTACACCTATATAACTATACGATTCTCACATCGCATACATTACCAAAGCATAATGAACATTGTATGACCTAGGATTGTATGCAATTTTAGTATAACACAAAAGTCCACCTTATCGCATGCTCGAATTCTCGATAAACAAGAGAGCATGATTGAAGGTGGACTTATTGTAGGCCTAATCTAGATTAGTCTAGAGATTAGCGATGAATATAAACGTCTACACGACGGTTTTCAGCTTTACCTGCTGCTGTAGAGTTAGTTGCAACTGGTTTAACATCACCATTAGCAATACCGATAAGACGATCGGCAGATACACCATGGTTAACTAAATATTGAGCCACATGTTGTACGCGGCGTTCAGACAAAGCAATGTTGTATTGAGGATTTGCATCAGTATCAGCGTTACCCATCAATTTAACTTGGTCTTGAGAATATTGGTTAGCAGCATTTACAGCAGCTGTTAAGTTTGGATATTGGTCTGCACGAGCAACATCTTGGTCGGAGTCAAAGTAAATAGATTGTACATAGTAATCCAATTTAGGAGTTTTATATGCAGGCGCTTCTACAGTAGGAGCTGGAGCCGGAGTGTATACAGGAGCTGGCGCTGGAGTGTATACAGGAGCTACGGATTTGTGACCGCCAAAACGGTAAGATAATCCAACTACTGGACCTTGGAAGGAAATATTGGACTTATCATCACGTTTAGTATTGATATAACGATACCCTGCATTAATATCCCAGTCTTGGTTAACTTTATAACCTAAACCTGCTTCCCAAGTAGTAGTTCTCTTAGTCCCTACACCCGCTTTACCATAAACGTCTACTTTGGAGCCAAGGTTAGCTTTACCAATTACACCTAATTGAGCAATATTATTTGCTTTAGGGAATGCATCACCAGAAATGTGAGCATAACCGCCATATACTGCGAAATTTTTGTTCAAGGATTGAACCAAATTAACTTCTTGCATTCTGTCACTATAGCTCATACCGTTATATTTATCGTTCAAACCATGGTATTGGTATTGCAACGCTGTTTTATCTGTGAAAGCGTATGTTACACCACCATCAAAGTTCCATTTTGCATCAGAAGTCCAAGCTTTAGTTTTTGCTTTAGAATCAGACGCACCAAGATCAACTTGAAACTCACCTTTATTGAATTGAGTTTGAGGAGTTGCACCTGCTACGGACACACCTACAGCAGCAACTGCCAATAAAGCTAATAATTTTTTATTCATTATAATTCCCTCCAAAAACAGCCCTTATAATACTTAGGCTTTGGTAATAATATGCTTATATTTTACACATTTTTTCAATATAATTCAACATTCTTCATGAATATTTGATGAATTTTTAGTTATATCTATCGATAAATATTATAAATATAAATATTTAAACCCTCTCTATTGCCTAATTACTGCGATTCTCTACACATATTACATTCCCGTAATTATAATACTATTTATCTTTTTTAAGATTCTCTAACAATAATAAAATTACTGGTCTTATAAGTTCATCAAAATCATTATTATATATACTAATAGATCTAACTATAATTGAACGAATAAAAGCTCCCTTATGCACTAAGGAAGCTTTTATCATTTCATATGTATATCCCTTACATATATACGTGAAATCAGAAGTTTCTGGTCAGATAACACATTCCCCAATGTGTCATTTTTTTCACATTACGTATTGTACATCAAAAATTTTTAATAGACAAGAGTTTATTCACTTCTTTTTCATGAATCCTTCTAAAACTTTCAATGTGAAAAAGAATTTACATCTCATTAAACAACCTTATGTTGCCATGTTCCTCGAATAAATCTCAAATAAGAACAACATAATCTTAGAGACTGATCGAAGCACAAAGATAACCATGCCCCAAAAAGTCCTAAACCTAGTGTAATGCACAATAAATAAGTAATAATAGGACGAATGATTGCTACGCTTACAAGAGAATATTTCATGATGTAATATGTATCTCCTGCCCCTTTCAACACACCGGAATACACTTGCTGTAATGCTTGAGGGAATGCAGCGATAGCCATAATGCCCATCAAAGTGGCTGAAAGTGTAACAACATCACTTTCACGAGTATATAACTGTACTAAAAAATCACCAGGACCAATAAAGATTAATGCACTTACAAGGCCCACGACTAAACCAATACGAGCACCAATTTTACCATAAGTACGTGCAATATCTGGTCGTTTGTGTCCCAGACTTTGCCCCGTATGTGATGCACCTGCAAATCCAAGACCCATCGCAAAATAGTAAAATATATCCATTAAATTCATACATACGTAATGTGCTGCTAAAGGTACCGCACCTAAGGAAGCAACAATCATAGTGTATGTATACATACCGAACCGCTCAAAGAACTGTTCTCCTAAAGAACTGCCACCGACATGAAACATTGTATGTAATACGGGCCTTTCAAAAGTCCATTTCGACGGATGGCGCAATGTTAATCCAGTAGAAGTATGTTGTGAAATCGTACGCAACAACAATAATGCAATAATAGCACTACTGATCATAGTGGATACACCTGCCCCCATAACGCCAAGTTCAGGGAAGAAACCAATACCATAAATCAAGAAGAAATTCATTATCGTATTCAAAATATTCCCTACTACATTAGATTTAAAAATAACTTTAGTGTTACCATATCCAATGAGTGCAGCCCCTACGATTTGGCTAAAGGACTGAAATATTAAGCTAATAACTATGAAACGACCATACCAAACGGCTGTTTCAATATAGCCATCTTCAGCACCCGTAAAACGTAGAATATGCTCTAAATTCAAGAAACATATCAATAATAACGGTACATAAATTAAAAAATTCAATAAAATAGATTGCTTGAGTACGGCATTCATACCATCTACATCACCTTCACCATGACGACGAGCTATAATTGCCGTCACAGCAATGGATAAGGCTCGACAAAAGATGAGCATTACCATCTCAGGTTGACCCATAATGCCTACCGAAGCAAGAGCTGACGCACCTAAGGCACCAACCATCGCCAAATCAATGGCAGTCATAAATTGTAACATCAAGCCTTGTAATGTAGCTGGCCAAGCTATTTTTAAATAATTACCATATAGCTGCTTTGTAGTTCCTACAGCTCCTAATCGTTCTGCAACAGGCAACATGGTGTCTATTGAAAGCCATCGTTGTATACGGTCTAACATCCTATCTCCTATTCATGCAAGATCATACATAATAGAGGTATCACTTTACCTCTTATTTCCACTGTATTATATCACACAACATATGAGAAGTCATTCATATGTTATGCATTTTAAATAAGAATACATATCAAAATAGCAAAAGAACCTCTTATACGAAATGTATATACCCTATCAAGTACAACAATGTATAAGAGGTTCTTTAGTTTTACAGAGAAATAACTATCTTAGACTATTATCAAAATTAGTTCTCAACTCTTAACCTTTAGAAGCTAATAATTGATTTACTACGGCACGCAAGTCATCTAAGCCTTGTTTAGTTTCAGCCAATTCTTGACGTTGACGTTCATTTTCAGCTTCTAATGTATTTAGACGCGCTGCTTGATTAGCAATAACCGTTTTTTGATTACTATTTTCTTTTTTGAGACTAGATACTTCATCTTGCATTACATAAACAGAGCTAATAGGCCCCGCCTTATAGCGTTCTGGAATAGCGTCTTTTCTTTCACGACTACCACCAAATTTATGCGTTACACCTGCATTTACCATGTTATGGCTAGTACCAAGTGAAACACCTACGTTGAACATAGTATCTTCAGTTCGGTAGTGAGCAATACCGATGGCACCAGCAGTTTCACCACGGTAGTTACCGATACCAGCCATAATTTGTGTTGGTTCCAATGGATCATATTGAATTGGTTTCAACGCTGCCATAGCTGCTGCATGAGCACCAACACGTTGTGTTTCAGTACCAACACGGTTAACAGCTTCTTGTAAACCAGCATTAGATGCTTTCAATTGGCTAACATTTACTGCATCAGTATCAGCTGTGCCAGGCGCTACTCCATGAATTTTGTTGCCACCATTATTTAAGCCGTCTACAGTAAGTGATACAGGGCTAGCTGCTGTATCTGCAGGAGTAATAGTCATACCACCCCCATTAATTGTAGTAGAGTTGCCAGCTGCATCTTTCACAGTTGTACCTGCAGGAGTGATTTTAGTAGATACACCGTTTTCATCACCTACAGTAACACTGTTTAGGCCTTTTAAGTCTTTAGCCAAGCCATATGTGAAAGTAGTTCTATCTTGGTTAACTACAAGATTATCACCAGCTTGGAATTTTACGGTATCCCCACCTTGTACTTTTTCAACAGTACCTCCTGCAGCTGTTACCTTCCATGCAGATATATCTTTAACTTGTTGTTTACCAGCATCTGTTAAGTTGCTCAAGTCTTGATTTGCAGCATTATCGATTTTTGCTTTAGTTTGATCATCAATCTTAACAGTTACATCTTCACCATTAGCTATAGTTGTTAAACCGTTTTCGCCTTTAATATTGAATTTTACATCGCCTGTACTCAACGATTTTTCATCAGTCAAACCAGAGTTACCACCTAAAGAAATCTTACGAGCAATAGCTGTCGTGTTTTTGTTGATATTAGCTTTATTGGTTGCGATGTTATCCTTATTAGTTGCAATATCACTAGTATTTTTAGTGATAGCCGCTTTGTTATCAGCAATGGCATCAGCATTTTTACCAATCTTATCTGTATTATCAGCAATGTTGGCTTTGTTTTCTACTACTTGATCATCAACATGTTTCAATTGATCTTCTGTGGCGGCACGTCCAGAGACAGGCTGTGTTTGCCCCGGAGTCCATGCAGTATTAGTCAAACCCGTTACTTGAGGTGTTTCTACACCTTCTGTAGCTTTCACTTTTGGTGCTGTAATTGTTTGATTTGCTTTTACAGTATTGAAAGTTACGTCTTGTTTAGTAGCAATTGTGAAATCTTTACCATTTTGAGTAATGGAAATGTTATCACCATCGATAAACTTAACTGTATTGCCACCTTCAACTTTTTCAGCAGTATTACCATTAGCTACTACATTCCATGCGGATAAATCTTTAACTTGTTGTTTGCCAGCATCTGTTAAGTTGCTCAAATCCGTATTTGCTGCATTGTTGATTTTATTAGCCGTAGCATCATCTAATTTGACAGTTACATCGTCTCCATTAGCTTCAGTAACAATACCATTTTGCCCTTTAATATTGAATTTCACATCGCCTGTACTTAAGGATTTCTCATCGGTTGAACCAGTATTACCACCTAAAGAAATCTTACGACCGATAGCTTCTGTATTTTTATCAATATTAGCTTTATTGGTTGCGATATCGCCAGCATTTTTAGTGATGGCCGCTTTGTTATCTGCAATATTTTGTTTATTCGTCGCAATATTATTTTTATTAGTTGCTATATCGGCTTTATTAGTTGCTATATTATCTTTGTTAGTAGCAATATCTACTGCATTTTTATCAATTGCAGCTTTATTATCAGCTATTTTTTGTTTGTTATCCGCAATAGCCTCTGCATTTTTACCAATCTTATCTGTATTGTCAGCAATCTTGGCTTTATTTTCTGATACTTGATCATCAACATGTTTCAATTGGTCTTCTGTGGCTGCACGACCAGATATAGGTTGTGTTTGACCTGGAACCCACGCAGTGTTCGTCAAGCCTGTTACTTGAGGTGTTTCAACTCCAGTTGTCGCTTTAACCTTTGGCGCTGTAATCGTTTGAGTAGCTGTTACCGTATCAAAGGTTACATCTTTCTTAGTAGAAATGGTGAAGTCCTTACCATTTTGAGTAATAGAAATGTTATCACCATCGATAAACTTAACTGTATTGCCACCTTCAACTCTTTGGGTAGTATTATCATTAGCTACTACGTTCCATGCGGATAAATCCTTAACTTGTTGCTTACCGTCAGGGGTCAAATTGCTCAAGTCTTGGTCAGCTGCATTCTCGATTTTACCTTTAGTCGTATCATCGAGTTTAACAGTCACATCGTCGCCATTAGCAACCGTAGTAAGACCATTTTCACCTTTCACATTGAATTTCACATCACCTGTGCTCAACGATTTTTCATCAGTCGAACCAGAGTCACCACCTAAAGAAATCTTACGAGCGATAGCTGTCGTGTTTTTGTCGATGTTAGCTTTATTGGTTGCGATGTTATCCTTATTAGTTACAATATCACTAGCATTTTTAGTGATAGCCGCTTTGTTATCAGCAATATTTTGTCTATTGGTAGCAATATTGTCAGTATTTTTAGTGATTGCAGTTTTATTATCAGCTATTTTTTGCTTGTTATCTGCAATGTTATCCTTATTAGTAGCAATATCTGTTTTGTTCGCAGCAATATTGTCTTTGTTAGTGGCAATATCTACTGCATTTTTATCAATTGCAGCTTTATTGTCAGCTATTTTTTGCTTGTTATCCGCAATGGCATCAGCATTTTTGCCAATTTTATCTGTATTATCAGCGATAGTGGCTTTGTTTTCTGCTACTTGATCATCAACGTGTTTCAATTGGTCTTCTGTGGCTGCACGACCAGATACAGGTTGTGTTTGACCTGGAACCCACGCAGTGTTCGTCAAGCCTGTTACTTGAGGTGTTTCAACTCCAGTTGTCGCTTTAACCTTTGGCGCTGTAATCGTTTGAGTAGCTGTTACCGTATCAAAAGTTACATCTTTCTTAGTAGAAATGGTGAAGTCCTTTCCATTTTGAGTAATGGAAATGTTATCACCATCGATAAACTTAACGGTGTTACCACCTTCAACCTTTTCAGCCATCTCATTATTAGCGACTACATTCCAAGCTGCTAAGTCCTTAACTTGTTGCTTACCGTCAGGGGTCAAATTACTCAAATCTCGATCAGCTGCATTGTCAACTTTACCTTTAGTTGCATCATCGAGTTTAACAGTCACATCGTCGCCATTAGCAACCGTAGTAAGACCATTTTCACCTTTTACGTTAAACTTCACATCACCTGTGCTCAAGGATTTTTCATCGGTAGAACCAGAGTTACCACCTAAGGAAATCTTACGGCCAATAGCTGTCGTGTTTTTGTCGATGTTAGCTTTATTGATTGCGATGTTATCTTTGTTAGTTGAAATGTCAGCTTTGTTTGTAGCAATGTCGCCAGTATTCTTATCAATTGCCGTTTTATTATCGGCTATTTTTTGTTTGTTGTCTGCAATATTATCCTTATTAGTAGTAATATCAGCTGCATTTTTATCAATTGCTGTTTTATTGTCAGCTATTTTTTGCTTATTATCTGCAATGGCATCAGCATTTTTGCCAATCTTATCTGTATTATCAGCGATAGTGGCTTTGTTTTTTGTTACTTGATCATCAACGTATTTCAATTGGTCTTCTGTGGCTGCACGACCAGATACAGGTTGTGTTTGCCCCGGAGTCCATTCAGTGTTGGTCAAACCTGTTACTTGAGGAGTTTCAACCCCAGTTGTCGCTTTAACCTTTGGCGCTGTAATCGTTTGAATAGCTGTTACCGTATCAAAGGTTACATCTTTCTTAGTAGAAATGGTGAAGTCCTTACCATTTTGAGTAATAGAAATGTTATCACCATCGATAAACTTAACTGTATTGCCACCTTCAACTCTTTGGGTAGTATTATCATTAGCTACTACGTTCCATGCGGATAAATCCTTAACTTGTTGCTTACCGTCAGGGGTCAAATTGCTCAAGTCTTGGTCAGCTGCATTCTCGATTTTACCTTTAGTCGTATCATCGAGTTTAACAGTCACATCGTCGCCATTAGCAACCGTAGTAAGACCATTTTCACCTTTTACGTTAAACTTCACATCACCTGTGCTCAAGGATTTTTCATCAGTCGAACCAGAGTTACCACCTAAGGAAATCTTACGAGCGATAGCTGTCATGTTTTTGTCGATGTTAGCTTTATTGGTTGCGATGTCAGCTTTGTTTGTAGCAATGTCGCCAATATTTTTATCAATTGCCGTTTTATTGTCAGCTATTTTTTGCTTGTTATCTGCAATGGCATGAGCATTTTTGCCAATCTTATCTGTATTATCAGCGATATTGGCTTTATTTTCCGCTACTTGATCATCAACATGTTTCAATTGGTCTTCTGTGGCTGCACGACCAGATACAGGTTGTGTTTGACCTGGAACCCACGCAGTGTTCGTCAAGCCTGTTACTTGAGGTGTTTCAACACCAGTTGTCGCTTTCACTTTTGGCGCTGTAATAGTTTGATTAGCCGTTACCGTATCAAAGGTTACGTCTTTTTTAGTGGAAATGGTAAAGTCTTTATCATTTTGAGTAATGGAAATGTTATCACCATCGATGAATTTAACAGTGTTTCCACCTTCAACTTTTTCAGCTGTTTCATTATTAGCGACTACATTCCAAGCTGCTAAATCCTTAACTTGTTGCTTACCGTCAGTAGTCAAATTGCTCAAGTCTCGATCAGTTGCATTATCGATTTTGCCTTTAGTCGTATCATCGAGTTTAACAGTCACATCGTCGCCATTAGCAACAGTAGTAAGACCATTTTCCCCTTTTACGTTAAATTTCACATCACCTGTGCTCAAGGATTTTTCATCGGTAGAGCCAGAGTTACCACCTAAAAAAATCTTACGACCGATAGCAGCAGTATTTTGGGCAATATTAGCTTTATTAGAAGCAATATCCCCTTTGTTTATTGCAATCTCACTAGCATTTTTAGTGATAGCATCTTTATTATCAGCTATTTTTTGCTTATTATCTGAAATAGCATCAGCATTCTTACCAATTTTATCTGTATTGGCTGCGATATCAGCTTTATTCGCAGCAATATTGTCCTTATTAGTAGCAATATTACCTGCATTCTTATCAATTGCTGTTTTATTGTCAGCTATTTTTTGCTTGTTATCTGCAATAGCAACAGCATTTTTACCAATCTTATCTGTATTATCAACAATATTGGCTTTGTTTTCTGCTACTTGATCATCAACGTGTTTCAATTGGTCTTCTGTGGCTGCACGACCAGATACAGGTTGTGTTTGACCTGGAACCCACGCAGTGTTCGTCAAGCCTGTTACTTGAGGTGTTTCAACTCCAGTTGTCGCTTTAACCTTTGGCGCTGTAATCGTTTGAGTAGCTGTTACCGTGTCAAAGGTTACGTCTTTTTTAGTGGAAATGGTAAAGTCTTTACCATTTTGAGTAATAGAAATGTTATCACCATCAATAAATTTAACAGTATTACCACCTTCAACTTTTTCAGCCGTTTCATTATTAGCGACTACATTCCAAGCTGCTAACTCCTTAACTTGTTGTTTACCATTAGGAGTCAAATTGCTCAAGTCTCGATCAGCTGCATTGTCAACTTTACCTTTAGTTGCATCATCGAGTTTAACAGTCACATCGTCGCCATTAGCAACAGTAGTAAGACCATTTTCCCCTTTTACGTTAAATTTCACATCACCTGTGCTCAAGGATTTTTCATCGGTAGAGCCAGAGTTACCACCTAAAAAAATCTTACGACCGATAGCAGCAGTATTTTGGGCAATATTAGCTTTATTAGAAGCAATATCCCCTTTGTTTATTGCAATCTCACTAGCATTTTTAGTGATAGCATCTTTATTATCAGCTATTTTTTGCTTATTATCTGAAATAGCATCAGCATTCTTACCAATTTTATCTGTATTGGCTGCGATATCAGCTTTATTCGCAGCAATATTGTCCTTATTAGTAGCAATATTACCTGCATTTTTAGCTATTGCAGTTTTATTTGTATCAATAGCAGTTTTGTTAGCTTCAGCTTTATCGTCAACTTTTTTCAATTGGGAGACATTGACAGCATCTTTATCAGCAACACCATCTGCTACATTGGCAACTTTCAAATTTCCAGCATTGATACCTTTATCACCATCAATTTTTACAGTTTCATTACCGCCAGCATTATTGAAAGAAGCACTGTTTAATTTAGAAAGATCTTTTTTCAAAGCTACAGAGATTTTCTTATCATTTCTAGCAACCGCAACATTATCGCCACCAGAAAAATCTACTGTATTACCTTTTTCAACCGCTACTGGTGTAGCTTCACCATTAGCAGAAAGATTCCAACCATATTTATTTTGATCAATCGCTTGATTAATCGCATTAGCTACGTTAGCAGAATCCGCCATACCAGCAGTCGCTGTAGCGCTACCATTTGCTACAGTAATGTCTTGCTTTTTACCAGAAACTGTAATTTTCTTACCATTAGCTGTAGTGCTGATGTATGTATTATCACCATTTACAGCCAATTTACTATTAGCAAGGTTCACATCGCCTGTACCAGTATCACCTGTAAAAGCTAGATTAACACTCTTTAATTGCGCCACGTTTACTGCGTCTGTATCAGCAGTACCTGCAGCAACATAGTTAATTTGACGTGTTTGGTTTATCGTACCAACAGCAACACCACCTAATTTAGACGTTAGGGCGGCACCACTTAAACCAGCATATATATCTGTACGACTAGCATTAACATTATATCCCGCTACGCCTGAAGCAATATCAGCTATAGATTTTGAGCCAACAGCTACACCATCTACTACTTTACCTCTGGCGCCATCACCAACAGCCACAGAACGACTTGCAGATGCGTCTGTTGCGGCATTTGGGCCAATAGCAATAGAATTATCGGCCGTAGCACCAGTATTATCTTTATTAGCAACATCAGAAGATTTTATAGATATATATTTATAAGCGATTTGGTCTACAATAGCGCTAAGTTGAGAGCCATTAATTGCATCTGTGGAAGTAGCACTTACTTCGCCAGGAGCCACATGTTTCAACTGACGTTCATACCCTTTAGAACCAAAAGATACAACGTCACCTGGCAATGTTTTATCACCACCAGCCCAGGAAGCAACAACATTATTTGGCAAAGTATAGCTAGATTGTTTTGTACCGCCTACATCAGTGTTAGAACCACCACCGATGGCAATAGCATTATCACGATTTGCCCTAGCCCCTGTGCCAATAGCAATAGCATTTGTTACATCATTATTGGCTTGACCAGAAGGTCCTGATAAACGATCCTTCGCATTTGCACCTGTACCAATGGCAATGCCCACATTGCCTGACTGACCTTTCATGCCTAATGTGATACCAGATTCACCAGCTGTTGCCGTTGTATATAGTGGATTTCTCATATCAAAGCCTGTTAAGCTTTGAACCGCACTACGCAAATCCCCAGTTTGAATCTCACCATTATTCGTAGTGTAAATAACTTTTACACCATCGGCTTTAACTACATCATCGCCACCAATAACAATAGAAGAGTTACCTTGAGCTATTGTATTTCCCCCAATGGCAATTGCTTGCTCCCCAATTACTCTTGCACCTTCATTAGCAGTATTACCACCACCAATAGCGATTCCTTGTGGACTGTTAACACTGGTACTAGAATTAGAACCTATTGCAATAGAATATCCACCAGCTGCTGCTGCATTTTGACCGAAACCTACAGCTTTATCACCAGTAACAGAAGCACCATCCCCCAAGCCTACTGCTGTTGCATGCATATTTGTAGGCAAAGTATTTGCCGCCATAGAGATGCTAGCATTAGTCATTGCTAATGCAGCCAAGATTGCTGCTACAACAGTTTTCTTTTTGCCACTATTATTCTTAGCGAACTCAGATACTACTACGTAGCAGTTTTTTGATTTGCTCCAAACCACTTTAAAAATCTTATTCATACTTTCTCCTATAAACTATAGTAATATTAATGCTCCCTCGATGTTTTATCATATGGTAAGTCATACGAGAATTCCAAAATTTTCAATATTATAAGTATATCAAAACCTTTAATACACTATCAAGCTATTTCATTTTTTATTCATAATTCTACACGGCGCACAAATGCAGCATTAATGCGTTTTATAGTGATTCATATCACAAATTTATATAAAATACGGGCTTATTTTATACCATAACGAAGAGATAAAATGAATATAAATTCATAATCATTATTTTAAACTTGTTTTATAAGATTATATTTTCCCACCACCTCATCAATTCATCTTACATTACATAACAAAAAGCTATCTCATAGAAATAACAATCTACAAGATAGCTTTATTGCTAGTTTATATAATTAAATAGGGAAAACCAATTAAGTTACATTAAAGGCATATACACTTTGTTCGTGTGCTAATTGTATGCGCTTATGTAAGCGTTTCATATATGTACGATATATCGCTTGTGCTTCTTCGACAGATACGATATCAAAATGAATTCCATCCCCCACTGGTAATTGGCTTAACCTAGGTAAATCTGCCGTAATCACAGTACCAATCTTTGTATAGCCACCTGTTGTTTGCCGATCTGCCATGAGCACTATAGGGTTTCCATCAGAAGGAACTTGGATAGAACCAAATACAGCGCCATCGGAGATAATATCCGCACCATCTATATGCTCTATAACAGGGCCATCCAAGCGAAAGCCCATGCGATCACATTGTACAGTCAATGTATATATTTTACTCCCAAAGGTCTTGATTCCTTTCTCTGTAAAATACTTTGCTTGATTTCCGAGAACAACACGCAAAGGTTCGTGACACTCACGGCCGCCGCGGTTATATAAGGCGATATTGAATAAGTTATGACCATCATAGAAGTCGCACACATTCACTTCGTCTCTAGTAAATGCTTTAATGCCAAACTGATCACCTGCTTGTAACGGTCTCCCCTCAAGACCACCTATCTTAGCCTTTGTATGAGTCGATACGCTACCATTAATAGTAGGAACATCAATACCGCCTGAGAAAGCAATATACATACGCACGCCACATTGGCTAAAACTACCAGAAATAATATCTCCTTCATGACATATAAAAGGTATGTATCGAGGCACGACTATATTATTAATAGTGGGGTGCATATCAGCCCCTGTAAAAGCAACAATACATGTACCTTGAACCGTTAGTGTAGGCGGTAGCACGGTGCATTCTAAAGCACCTAAAGGCTCCTTGTTTCCTACTAAAGCCTGCCCCAATAGATAGCTTTCACTATCCATAGGCCCCGCTACAGGCATACCATATTGTTGATAGCCGACTCGTCCTGCATCTTGAATCGTTGTATACATTCCTGGTCCATCTACGTGGATTGAAGCTTTCTTAAAACTATTTAAAGCCACGCAAATCACCTACCTCTACTTCATGTACAACAGGAACATAAGCTGAACCTAAAGATTTGATGCGATAAAATTCAGTATCATCGATAGGCACATAACGAACGTAGTCCCCTGCTCTTAATAATGCAGCTTGTTTTTTAGACATATCATACATAGTCACAGGTGTGCGCCCAATGATCTGCCATCCCCCTGGAGAATCTGATGGATATGTGCCAGTCTGTTCTCCTGCAATGCCTACAGACCCGGCAGGAATCAAAGTTCTTGGCGAAGGCAACCGCGGAGTTGCAATGCGAGGATCCATTCCACCTAAGTAAGTAAAACCAGGAATAAAGCCTAACATATAAACCAAGTAATCAGTACCACTATGAATGGATACAACCTCAGCTTCACTTATATGATTGTGAGAGGCTACAAAGCCTAGATCTGGACCATACTCGCCACCGTATATGGTCGGGATTTCAACAATCGTAACACGTTCATTTGCGCTGTCTGTTACAGATTCTTGTAATATAGGATTAATAGTTCTACAAATATCGGAATACGTATATACCATTGCATCATATTGAACAAGCAATGCACAGTATGTAGGAACTAGTTCAATAATTCCATCTAGCTGTAAGAGTTTAATCTGCTCTATAACTTGTCGGATTTGTCGATTAATCTTTGGATCTATTACTTGACCAAAATCAATAGAGATAGCGCAATCCCCTACAGGTGAAATTGTAGGTTTCATATGTACCTCCTGCTATAACTAGAAAGAACCATCACATTCAAGACGAACGTAATGGTGCTTTCACAGATAATTAATTAACCTAGTAACTTAGCAATACCTTTTAAAGATGTAACACCAATATAAGATGTTACGAGCACTACAATCCACCCTGTATAATATAAAAGTTTATTGTGTTTATATGTTCCTACGATTTCAGATTTATGAGTTGCGACAAGCATAACTGCCAACGTAACAGGCAAGATCAAACCATTTACAGAACCGGCTAAAATCAATAGAGATGCTGGTTTACCAATAAAAATCAGGATACATGTGGAAATAAAGATAAATGCCATAATAGTCAATTTTTCATTTCGTTCTACCACCTTAAACAATGTTTTTAAGAAGGATACTGATGTGTAGGCAGCCCCTACTACAGAGGTCAATGCGGCACAGAAGAACACTATACCGAATAATTTATGCCCGATTTCACCAGCTCCTAAAAGAAAAGCAGAGCCAGCTGGATCCTTAGCATCTAGTACAAATCCCATAGATACCACACCAAGAACAGCTAAGAATAATAATATACGAACTAGCGCATCAACAGACATGCCCATAATTGCTGCACGACGTACATCCTTTAAATGTTCTTGACCTGTAATACCAGCATCAATAAGGCGGTGCCCACCAGAGAATGTTATATATCCACCTACGGTCCCTCCAATAAGAGTTATCGTAGCAAGCCACGGATAATTCGTAGGTACTATCGCATGAGTCACTGCTGTCCCTACCGGGGGATTCGTTGAAAATGCTACATAAGCAATGAGGACGAGCATAACCGTACCGAGTACTTTAGCCGTATTATCTAGAACACCACCCATCTTCTTAGATGTAAATAGTAAGATGCCCAAAATACCACTAATAGCGGCTGCTGTTGTTGTGTCGATACCAAATATAATATTGAGGCCCATAGAAGCACCACCAATATTACCGATATTAAAGGCTAATCCACCAAGGGAAATTAAAAATGCCACTATATACCCAAGGCCTGGTAATACCTTATTCGCAATATCTTGACCGCGCATTTGGGATACACCAATAATTGTCCACACATTAAGCTGTGCAATAATAGAGAAAATAACGGATATAACGATAGCAAATGCAAAGTCTGCTTTCAACTCATTTGTAAACGCTGCTGTTTGCAACATAAAGCCAGGCCCAATAGATGACGTGGCCATTAAGAAAGCTGCCCCTAATAGGACAGAGAAACTCGCTTTACCTGTAATTGGTTTCATAGGAACCTCCAAAATAATAATTAATCTATGTCATACTTATTGCTTAAAGCTCATATTTGCTTTTAATACTTATATTCGTATTTTCTGTTAGTATTAATTAAGCATTTATTTTAATGTTCTTAATAGTGTTATCGGTGTTGAAAATTCGCCACCGTTATACCAGCTTTTGATAGCCCTTCCCGAATATACTTTGTGAAAGCTATCGCTTCAGGATTATCTCCATGAACACATATAGAGTCAGCCACAATATCAATGGTCTTCCCCGTATTAGTAACAACCTTACCCTTTGTAACCATCATGAGAACTCGGTCTAAAGCCTCTTGTGGGTCTTTGATGAAAGCACCTACTTCTGTACGAGGAACCAATGTTCCCTCCTCTGTGTAGCCACGATCGGCAAACACCTCCTGTATAACAGGAATACCTCGTCGCTGTGCCTCTTGAGCAATATAGCTACCGCTCAATACCATAGCCGCGATTTTGGGATTTACTGCTTGTAAACCATCTAAAATTGCATCAGCTATTACAGGCGTAACACAAGCTGTATTGTAAAAGGCACCGTGTAACTTCATATGCTGTAAAATAAGGTCATGGCTATCACAAAAAGCTTGTAGTGCGCCCAGTTGGTATATCATATAGGCTTTTGCCTCAGCAGGATTTACTGCCATCGCACGACGACCAAATCCCATCAAATCTGGATAACCAGGATGTGCCCCTACGGCTACGCCCTTTTCTTTACATATGCGGACAGTCGCATCCATAATAAGAGGATCTCCAGCGTGCCAACCACAAGCAATATTAGCACTTGTTACGTGATTTAATACTTCACTATCCATACCTAATGTATAATTACCAAAACTTTCGCCTAAATCACTATTTAAATCTACATAATGAAACATATACTATTACCTCTCCATCTTCATCTATTTTATAAATTCTATAGAATATTGAATTTAACGATATGATTATACTAAATAAACCTATATCTTAGCAAGGATATTTATCAAATCTACAAAATTATTTTATAAATACAAAAACCACAAGATTTTAATCTTGTGGTTTTTATGTAAACTCAATTTTTTATCTCACTCTACTATATCCAGTCATAAGCTCATAAACCGTATTTTGTATATTGTCCGACTCTGTTATTTCAGAAACGGCACAAATAAAATCGGGATGCGCTTGCCAAACGGTATCAGCATTTGTAGTTTTAATGCCCCCAATAGCAACAATGGGAGCCTTACTAAACTGCTTTGCCCAATATATATAAGAAATGCCTACAGGATTAGCATTGGGTTTTGTCTGTGTAGAAAAAATAGGCCCTACCCCAATATTACCTATAGTAAATGTATCCAATATATCAATTACCTCCTACAAAGCTAACGATTTCTAATCTGTCAGCAGCCGTTAATTTAGTGGTTGTATACGTTTCCTTACTAAGAATCTCACCATTAAGCTCAACTACAAAGTGTTTACCGGTATACCCTAATTCATTAAGAACCAAATGAAGTTGCTCGTTTGAAACCTGCTTTGGCTCTCCATTAACAATCAAATCCATAGTGACCTCCCATATGAAAAAGCTTATAAAATATCAATATATTCTTCTTGTAAAGCTTTATTCATACTGCGTACAGCACAGAACTTGCCACACATCGAACAGGTTTCACTATGATCTTCCTCCGGTGCTCTACTTTCACGAATAGAACGAGCCCGTTCAGGATCAAGGGCACAAGCATATTGTGCTTCCCAATCGAGAACTTGACGTGCCTTAGCCATAGTGTCATCTATATCTCTTGCATTAGGAATACCACGAGCAATATCTGCAGCATGCGCCGCTATTTTGAAAGCCATAATTCCGTCTTTTACATCATCTGCATTTGGTAAGGCTAAATGTTCCGCTGGTGTAACATAGCACAAGAATGACGCACCATGCATACCCGCTACAGCGCCACCAATAGCAGCCGTAATATGGTCATAGCCTGGAGCAATATCTGTTACGAGCGGTCCCAACACATAGAATGGCGCTCCATCACACAAGGATTCTTGAACTTCCATATTCATTTGTATTTGATGTAAAGGTACATGCCCAGGTCCTTCAATCATAGCTTGTACACCATATTGTTTCGCTCGTTTTGCCAATTCACCAAGCCTTACAAGCTCTTCAATTTGGCACACATCAGTTGCATCCGCTAAGCAACCTGGACGACAAGCATCACCTAAAGACAAAGTAACATCATATTCTTTGCAAATCTTTAAGATTTCATCAAAGTATTCGTAGAATGGATTTTCATGACCTGTCATGCTCATCCACGCAAATACCAAACTGCCTCCACGACTAACAATATTGAGCAACCGTTTATGATTCTTGATTTGATCTATTGTTTTTCTCGTAATACCACTGTGGATAGTAATAAAATCTACACCATCTTGAGCGTGTAATCGGATAGTGTCCAAGAAGTCTTGAGCCGTTAATTCACCCAAATCTTTTTGATGATGAATGACACTATCATAAATAGGTACTGTGCCAATCATTACTGGCGATGTCTCGATTAATTTACGTCTGAAAATACGGGTATCACCATGAGTGGAAAGATCCATGATTGCCTCTGCTCCAAGTCGAATAGCTCGATTAACCTTTTCAATTTCACTATCATAATCAGTGACGTCTTTTGATGTACCTAAATTAACATTGACTTTCGTTCTAAGGCGTTTGCCAATCCCCTCCGGCGAAATACTAGTATGTTGCTTGTTACAAGGAATAACAACCTTGCCTGAGGCCACTAGGGAGCGTAATACGTCTTCATCCATACGTTCTTTTTCCGCGACGACTTTCATTTCCTTCGTAACTACACCAGCCACAGCCGATTCCAATTGTGTCATAAACATTTTTACATCCTCCTATATAAAAGACATATATAGTTAGGTATGCAAAAACGGGTATCGAACAAAATGATCGATACCCGTATTAAGTATTAGCGTGCTTCCTACGCGGGCATGATCCCGATCAGGTATAAAGGTCAGGTGCTCGCAGCCCTTTCTCAGCCTATATAATAGGCTCCCTTGCATACTCACTATATAATTATGCTATTAATATTACTACTTTATTCAGATTTGTCAAATGATTATTCCGACACTTTTACGTCTATTATTTATTTCTCAGCCTTATCTTGGTCTTTGCTATCATCGGAATCTGCTTTTTCAGAGATTACAATATGACCATCCTTAACATCGGCAAGCAAGTGTTTAGCATCGATGTGATCCAAGTAGAAATCAGTTACATTATCGCGGATTTCAGATTCGATAACACGACGTAATGGACGAGCGCCCATAGTTTTGTCATACCCTTGTTCCATCAACAATTCTTTAGCTGCATCTGTTACATCAAGAGTGATATCTTTTTTAGCTAAAGTTTTATTCACTTGATCAAGCATCAAATCTACAATTTTTTTCAAATCTTCTTTGCTCAATTGATTGAACTCGATAACTGCGTTGAAGCGATTCAAGAACTCTGGACGGAAGAATGGAGCGATGCGTTCCATTACATCTACTTTATTTTCATCATCATTGTCATTACCATAACCAAAACCCGCATTGGATGTAGCGATGATAACGGTATTTTTAAAGTTTACTGTGTTACCTTGACCATCTGTTAAGCGACCATCGTCCAATACTTGTAAAAGTAATGTAATAACTTGAGGGTCTGCTTTTTCGATTTCATCGAATAATACGATGGAATAAGGATTACGACGTACGCGTTCAGTCAATGTGTTAGAGTTATCTTCATAACCAACATAACCAGCTGTAGCACCGATTAATTTAGATACGGCTGTGCGATCACTATATTCGGACATATCCAAGCGAATGATTGCATCTTTGTTACCAAACATATCTAGAGCTAATTGTTTAGCTAATTCTGTTTTACCAACGCCAGTAGGACCTACGAATAAGAAGCTACCGATTGGACGGTTGCCTTCGTCAAAGCCTGCACGGTTACGACGAATTGCTTTAGATACAGCTTCTACTGCTTTATCTTGACCAATTACATGAGCTTCTAAACGAGATTTCATGTCTTTCAAGCGCTCGATATCGGATGCACCCATTTGAGATACAGGGATACCTGTCATTCTTTCAACGGCTTCTGCTACATCGTTAACCTTAGCCACTACCTTTTGATTTTCTGTATGGTTATCAAGCTCTGCTTGTAACTTTTGAATACGCATTTTTTCATTAATCGCAGATTCATAGTCTTCTTTTTGAGCATATTCCTCTTGTTTTGCTTTAGCATCAGCAATATCTGCTTCCAATGTTTTAATATCTGTTACAGGATGTTGAGATGCCAAGTGAGCTGCTGTTACATCGATTAAATCAATGGCTTTATCAGGCAAGCTACGTTGTGGAATATACTGTACGGAATAATCTACAGCTGCTTTCAACACCGCATCTGGCAATTCAATATTATGATGCGCTTCGTACAATGGACGAATGCCTTGTAAGATTTTGAAAGTATCCTCTGCAGATGGCGCGTTTACCTTTACCTCATTAAAACGACGAGCGAGAGCCGCGTTTTTCATGATTGTATTACGGTATTCATCTTGTGTTGTAGCACCAATTACAGTCATTTCACCACGAGACAAGGCAGGTTTTAAGATATCTGCCAAGCCTTTGGAGCCTTGACCATCACCGGTAGAACCAGCACCCAAAATTTGGTGGATTTCGTCGAAGAACAAAATAATATTGCCAGCGGCTTTTACCTCTTTAATAAGGTTTTGAATATTTTCTTCGAAAGAACCACGGTATTGAGTACCAGCTTCCAATCCGGAAATATCGATGGAAATGATCTCTTTATTTTTAATAGCTGCTGGAACATCACCATTTACAATAGCTTGTGCCAAGCCTTCTACTACTGCAGTTTTACCAACACCAGCATCACCTACAAGTACAGGATTATTTTTAGTACGACGTGCTAAGATTTCTGCTGTTTCTTGGATTTCTTTGTTACGACCAATGACAGGATCAAGTTTACCATCACGAGCTTGTTGAGTTAAGTTTGTCCCCAAACGAGCAAGGATTCCATCTTGTTTAATTTTACCTTGTTGCGCAGCTTGAGCAGCTTGCATTTCTTCATTAGATGGTAAGCGACCAGTTTGACGATAAAACGCAAACTCTTCTGGAGTTACTTCACGACCATTAATCTTATAACTACGTCGTTCCGTGGAATAACCACCCATATTACCCATCAATTGATTAAACAAATCATTCATGCTAGAAAATTCATTACCAAAGTTATTAAAGTTGTTGTTCATATATATTACCCCCTCATACATCATAGAGTTTAACTATTTGACTAATACTATTTTTACTGGGTTTATTTACCCTACGACATTATAATAACCCTTAAAAGTCAAAAAGTCAATATATCAAAGTGTAATTTTTTGACTTTTATTTTGACTAATTTGATTTATATGGAATAAACACAGATAAATATTAGCTTTATAGCGGGTAATTAATTTTGAACTTTTAAGTTTTTTATGTAAAAACAAAAAGACCATTCGATGAATGGTCTTTTATTAATAATATTACTTTGATTTTTTATATTCTGATCTAAATCCATCACGAAGTACAGCATAACGTAACAAATTTCTTATAAAGGATTGTACATTAGGATTTCGCCACTCTAACAAACGAGACCTATCTAGGCAACCTAAATGTATTCTATCATTTTTTACTAATTCAGGAGCTCTTTTTTGAACATAAGCAAGTAATTCTTTTTTAGGTAACGCTCCATCTCGCCCTCTTGTTATAGCACCATTGTGTGTAATTTCAATCATATTAGTATCGCTATCAAACTGACAAAATTTATCCAAATTCAACTGTAATGAATGATGTCTAGTCTCTTTATTTGTTATAGATATATTCAATTGAGTTCTACCGATGCTATTGCCCCAATGGGGATCATTTTCAGTATGTGCGGTAGCACATATACTAATCCCCAAAACCTGATCTTTCCCTTCATAATCCTGGGCGATAAATAAACGTGTCCAATTTTGATAAGACCCTCCTCCTCTGTTTCCAAAAAAAGTGAAGCCTCTAAAGCAATCTTCCATTACACCTATTTTTTCTAAAATCTTCGGAGATGAAATCTTCTTTAATAATAGTAAATTTAAAAAATTAAGGTAAAACTCATAATTTTCTTCAGGACTATCCTCCCCGATATATCCCATATTCAAAAATTTATTTTGCAACCTTTTTGATTTGATATCCTCAAACGTATATGGTTTATCTTTGTTTGCCTTAATAAACTTCACTTTAGATTTTAAAAGCTCTTGATAAGTCGGAATTTTATTGACTTCTTTATATCTACCATTCTTAAATTGATAAACCACAGCATTGATACCATTAATAAGCATGATATATTCAGCATCTAATACATCCCTATATCTTATCGCTTGATCTAATACCATATTACATTCAACATCAATATGAGAAGCTTTACACTCTATTACCAATAAAACTTCTTCTTGGTTATCATCACGATAAACGACGATATCTGCTCTACCTCGTAAACCGTTCTTCACATGGCACATAGGTTCTTCTACACGAATTCGTTCAATCGGTATACCAAGTTTCTTTTGTAAAAATATAATTGTTTTTTGTCGAACTTCTTCCTCCGGAGTTTTCTGAACCAAAAAGTAACGAATAGGATCAAAATAACACTTCTCATCTTGTTGATGTTCATGTAATTTTATTGAATTAAAAATACATTCTACATTCTCCATTTAATTTACTCCTTACAACACCCGCATAAATTCATCTATTTTTCATTTTTAACATTATATCATACATAAATATTAGTTGTCTTATAAAGGGACACTACAATTAAAAGAAAAAAGGTTCCGTATTTCAGTTGAGGCTTATCGACCATCAACTTCCTACGGAACCTTTTTCCTTTACGACATCGGATAACACTACAAGAATGTTATAACGAAATCATCATTTTAATTACTATATTTAGTTATTAACCTTTAGTTGCTAGTAAACTATTAACCATAGCTTTCAACGATTCGATTTCAGCTTGTTGTTTATCCAATACTTCCTTCTGTCTACTATTCTCTTGTTTCAAAGAGGTCATTTCATCTTGCATCACATAAATGGAGCTGATTGGACCACCTTTGTAGCGTTCTGGTACAGCTTTTTTAGCATCGCTGTTACCAAACTTATGAGTATAACCGGCATTGATCATATTATGACGTCCACCTACGGAAACACCCACGTTGAACATTGTATCTTCATTAGTATAATGAGCAAGACCTAATGCTGCTGCACTCTTACCACGGTAGTTACCATATCCAGCCATAACTTGAGTTGGTTCCAATGGATCATATTGAATTGGTTTCAACGCTGACATAGCCGCCGCATGAGCGCCTACTTGTTGTGTTTCGGATTCAACATTAGCAATTGCATTAGCAAGCTGAGCATTAGATTTTTTCAATTGACCAAGGTTAACCGCATCTGTATCTGCTGTACCAGCTGCAACACCCTTGATTTGATTGTTGCCATTATTCAAGCCTTCAGTAGTTAAAGACACTGTACCAGCATTTGGATTTTGCGGATTAGCAGGTGTGATAGTCACGCCAGAACCATTTACAACAGAAGTATTTCCTGCTGCATCTTTGCTTTTAATAATGTCACCTTTCATAACAGTAGATGCACCATTATCGTCCTTCACTTCCACACTAGACAAACCATTCAAATCTTTAGCTAATTGTACTTGTAACTTACCGTCTTTTGCATTAACACCGATATTGTTATCGGACAATTTTGCTGCATCAGCACCACCAACGATTTCAAGTTTTTCATTCAAGGTCTTATCGATAACTGTATTCCCATTATCACCAGCGAAATGTAAACCATCATTCATAGTCGCTACGGTTTCTTTTACAGGATTGCCTGCTGCGTCTTTCGTTTCATAAACGATACGATCTTTACCAGCACCAGTACCTGTCAATCCGTCAGCACCTTTAGCCGCTGTGATAGATGCATTCGCACCATCTTTACCGCGTACGCCCATAGTGCCGTCAGCACCGTTCAATACAACGCCCGGTTTATCATTTGCCACATCACCTACGGATACACTTTCAAGGCCTGTCATATTTTTATTCAAGGAATACGTGAAAGTAGTACCTGTTTGGTCAATAGTGAGGTTATCACCGGCACGGAATTCTACTTCCGTTTTATCGCCAACTTTAGTTGCTGTATTATTGCCTGTCGCTTGGCCTGTGCCTATAGCACTGCTCTTTGCCATCCAGCCGAAGTCTGCTACCTTATCTTCTACGGCCATTACACGAGTATCTACCGCTTGGATTTGGTCTTCTGTCGCTGCTTGACCGCTCACAGGAGCCTGTCCGCGAGTCCAAGTCTTATTAGATAAACCGTTCACAGTCCCTTTATTGTCCTTGTTAACCGTTACATCGCCCGCTTTAAGATCTTTGCCTTCTACAGTGCCTTCGGATGTAATATTACCTTTAGCCTTGATGCTACCATCAGTTCCATCAAGAACAATATTACCATTACCCAAATCAACTTTATCAGCCAATTTGATATCGTAATTCGTATGACCATCAGCAGGATCTACAGTTTTTTCTAGCACCAAATTCGGAGTTTCTGTATCTTTCTTATTAACAGATACTGTCGTTTTAGATGCTGCAGCTGCTTTCTTCACATCACCGATATTCGCCGCATTAGTATCAACATCACCACCGCTCGCTACATTGGAGATGACTTTACCACCATTGTTTAAGCCTTTATCGGTAAGAGATATTTCATTCGTACCTGGATTAATGGTCATGCCTTTAGGACCATATTGAGTTGTATTCGTACCGTCTGTCACAGTCGTGCCTGCACCACTGATTGTAGATACTGCATTGCCGTTTTTGAATTGAGCGCTAGTCAAGTCATTCAATTCTTTAGACAATTGCACGTGCAACTTACCGTCTTTCGCATTAACACCGATATTGTTATCGGACAATTTCGCTGCATCAGCGCCACCAACGATTTCGATTTTTTGATTCAATGTCTTATCGATAACTGTATTTCCGTTATCACCAGCGAAATGTAAGCCGTCGTTCATAGTCGCTACGGTTTCTTTTACAGAATTGCCGTTAGCGTCTTTCGTTTCATAAACGATACGATCTTTACCAGTACCTGTACTTGTCAAACCGTCAGCACCTTTAGCCGCTGTAATAGATGCATTTGCACCATCTTTACCGCGTACGCCCATAGTGCCGTCAGCACCATTCAATACAACGCCTGGTTTATCATTTGCCACATCACCTACAGATACACTTTCAAGGCCTGTCATGTTTTTATTCAAGGAATACGTGAAAGTAGTGCCTGTTTGATCAATAGTGAGGTTGTCACCGGCACGGAATTCTACTTCCGTTTTATCACCAACCTTAGTCGCCGCGTTATTGCCTGTTGCTTGACCTGTGCCTGTAGCACTACTCTTCGCCATCCAGCCGAAGTCCGCTACCTTATCTTCTACGGCCATCACACGAGTATCTACTGCTTGGATTTGATCTTCTGTCGCTGCTTGACCGCTCACAGGAGCCTGTCCACGAGTCCAGGTCTTATTGGATAAACCGTTCACAGTACCTTTATTGTCCTTGTTAACCGTTACATCGCCCGCTTTAAGATCTTTGCCTTCTACAGTGCCTTCGGATGTAATATTACCTTTAGCCTTGATGCTACCATCAGTTCCATCAAGAACAATATTACCATTACCTAAGTTAACTTTATTTGCCAACTTGATATCGTAATTCGTATGACCATCAGTAGGATCTACGGTTGCTTCTAGTACCAAATTCGGAGTTTCTGTATCTTTCTTATTAACAGATACTGTCGTTTTGGATGCTGCAGTCGCTTTCTTCACATCACCAATGTTCGCCGCATTAGTATCAACATCACCGCCGCTCGCTACATTGGAGATGACTTTACCACCATTATTTAAGCCTTTATCGGTAAGAGATATTTCATTCGTACCTGGATTAATGGTCATGCCTTTAGGACCATATTGAGTTGTATTCGTACCGTCTGTCACAGTCGTGCCTGCACCACTGATTGTAGACACTGCATTACCGTTTTTGAATTGAGCGCTAGTCAAGTCATTTAATTCTTTAGACAATTGTACGTGCAACTTACCGTCTTTCGCATTAACACCGATGTTGTTATCGGACAATTTCGTTGCATCAGCACCACCAACAACTTCTAGCTTTTGATTCAATGTCTTATTAATAACTTCAGGATTATTATCGCCACCGAATTGCAAACCGTCTTTTAATGTTGCTACCTGTTCTTCAGTACCAGCTGCATTAGTATAAACAATGCGATCCGCTTGGTCTGTTTCACCTACATGAGCATCACCTTTTCCAGTCTTAATAGTTGCCTTTGCACCATCCGGATTTGTAAGACCTAAACTAGTCATATCAGAGATCTCTTTATTTAAGGAGAATGTAATATCTCTACCAGTTTGGTTTACATTTAGGTTATTACCTGCTTTAAAAGTCACTGTATCAGACCCTGTTACAGTACTTGTGGAGTCACCAGAATGAGTTCCGCCATCAGCAGCAGTAGCGACATTCCATGTTGCCAAGGTCTTAACCTTCTGTTCGCCTTCCGGTGTAAGATTATCTAGCTTATTCGTTGCGGCGTTATTGATTTTAGCCTTTGTATCATCATTGATATCAACAGTTACAACCCCATCTGCAGCAGTTGTAGCAGTCGTCATAATACCATTTTTAAAGTTCAAACCTTTCTTTAATGTAACGGTCTTATCTGCACCATCATTATCCTTATAAGTCAGGATAGTAGATTCTGCTACCTTAGTTGGATCGATACCAATTTTGTAAGTTGCTGTATCTTTGTCCGCACTAAGCTCCGGTGTCACAGTAATCGGGCCATTAGGATCCGCTGCTGCCATTGTAACTGCTTTAACAGCCTCTTGTTTAACTGCTTTTTCTGTCACGGTTACTGTTACATCATCACCAGCTGCAGAAGTCGTTACAAGGCCTGCACCTTTTACATTAAACTTCACATCACCTGTACTTAAGGATTTTTCTGTTGTATTACCTGTATCTCCACCTAAGGAAATCTTACGAGCCAAGGCTGCCGTATTAGTTGCAATGTTCTGCGTATTGGTTGCAATATTACCTTTATTTGTGGCAATTTCTGTAGCATTTTTCGTGATATTGTCCGCATTCTTTGCAATATTATCCTTGTTCTTATCGATATTAGCCTTATTCGTAGCAATATCATCTTTATTTGTTGCTACTTGTGTATCAACGGCTTTCAATTGATCTTCTGTTGCCGCACGGCCACTAACAGGGGTTGTAGTACCAGGTGTCCAGGACGTATTAGTAAGCCCTTCTACCGCAGGTGTAGTCACCTTTGTCGTAGCTGTTACAGTATTAAAGTTTACATCATTTTTAGTCGCTACAGTAAATGTCTTGCCATTTTGAGTAATAGCTATATTAGAGCCATCATTAAATGTAACGGTATCGCCACCTGTTACTGTTTCAGCATTACTATTATTAGCCTTTACCTTCCATGCAGATAAGCTCTTAACCTTTTGTTCACCATCTGATGTAAGATTATCTAACTTATTTGTTGCAGCGTTATTGATTTTAGCCTTTGTATCATCATTGATATCAACCGTTACTACTCCATCTGCAGCAGTTGTAGCAGTCGTCATAGTACCGTTTTTAAAGTTCAAACCTTTCTTTAATGTAACGGTCTTATCTGCACCATCATTATCCTTATAAGTCAAGTTAGTAGTCTCTGCTACTTTAGTTGGATCGATACCAATTTTGTAAGTTGCTGTATCTTTGTCCGCACTAAGCTCCGGTGTCACAGTAATCGGACCATTAGGATCCGCTGCTGCCATTGTAACTGCTTTAACAGCCTCTTGTTTAACTGCTTTTTCTGTCACAGTTACGGTTACATCATCACCAGCTGCAGAAGTCGTTACAAGACCCGCACCTTTTACATTAAACTTCACATCACCTGTACTTAAGGATTTCTCTGTTGTACTACCAGTATTACCTCCTAAAGAGATCTTACGAGCCAAGGCTGCCGTATTGGTTGCAATGTTCTGCGTATTGGTTGTAATATTGCCTTTATTTGTAGCAATTTCTGTAGCATTTTTCGTGATGTTGTCCGCATTCTTTGCGATATTATCTTTATTCTTATCGATATTAGCCTTATTCGTAGCAATATCATCTTTATTTGTTGCTACTTGTGTATCAACGGCTTTCAATTGATCTTCTGTTGCCGCACGGCCACTAACAGGGGTTGTAGTACCAGGTGTCCAGGACGTATTAGTAAGCCCTTCTACCGCAGGTGTAGTCACCTTTGTCGTAGCTGTTACAGTATTAAAGTTTACATCATTTTTAGTCGCTACAGTAAATGTCTTGCCATTTTGAGTAATAGCGATATTAGAGCCATCATTAAATGTAACGGTATCTCCACCTGTTACTGTTTCAGCATTACTGTTATTAGCCTTTACATTCCATGCGGACAAGCTCTTAACCTTTTGTTCACCATCTGATGTAAGATTATCTAGCTTATTTGTTGCGGCATTATTAATTTTAGCCTTTGTATCATCATTGATATCAACCGTTACTACTCCATCTGCAGCAGTAGTAGCAGTCGTCATAGTACCGTTTTTAAAGTTCAAACCTTTCTTTAATGTAACGGTCTTATCTGCACCATCATTATCCTTATAGGTCAAGTTAGTAGTCTCAGCCACTTTAGTTGGATCAATACCAACTTTGTAAGTTGCTGTATCTTTGTCCGCGCTAAGCTCAGGTGTCACAGTAATCGCACCATTAGGATCCGCTGCTGCCATTGTAACCGCTTTAACAGCTTCTTGTTTAACTGCTTTTTCAGACACAGTTACGGTTACATCTTTACCAGATGCAGTAGTTTTAGCAAGACCAGCACCTTTAATATTTAAAATACTATTAGCAAGATTAACATCACCTGTGCCGGTATCTCCAGCTACTTTCAAATTCACACTCTTTAACTGTGCCACATTTACAGCATCTGTATCAGCTGTACCAGCAGCCACACCTGTAATTTGACGTGTATTCGTCTCATTACCTACAGCAAAGGCACCTAAAGTAGATGTCAATGCTTTACCGGATAAAGCACCATATTTATCGGTTCTAGAGTCGTTTACATTATAGCCTGCTACACCACTAGCTGTGCTCGATTTAGACTGTGAACCTACAGCTACACCATTCGCTACAGTAACAGTTGCACCAGTACCTAAAGCAGCCCCTTTAGTAGCAGCAGTTGTTGTAGATGCATCCGGACCTATAGCCATAGAATCAGTCGCTTCTGCACCTTTATTAGATTTATTCCCAACCAAATCAGATTTAATAGAAATATATTTAGATAAAGTCTTCTCAGCTATTGCATATAACTGAGAGCCATTCACCGCATCTGTAGAAGTTGCACTGACAATACCAGGAGCTACATTTTTAAGCTGACGTTCATAACCAGGAGCACCAAAGGATACAACGTCACCAGGCAACACATTTTCACCACCGGCCCAGTTAACCGTATCTCCATTACTCATAGTATAGCTTGTTTGTGCCACACCCGCTGCATCAGTATTAGCACCACCACCGATTGCAATGGAGTTATCCCGATTAGCTTTTGCACCGGCACCAATAGCGATAGCGTTAACTACATTACCAGCCTTACCATCTAGGCGAGTAGCGGAATCCGCCCCCATGCCAAGAGAAAGACCCAAGTCACCAGCTTTAGTTTTCATCCCAATGGCAGTCCCTGCATGACTAGCTGTAGCGGTGATATATTGAGGCAATTGGATATTCGCCAAATCAATAGATGCCTGTCTCAATGTCCCCGTTTTAGCTTGTCCAGTGTTAATATCTGTATAAGTTACAGTTCTAGCAAATGCAACCTCTACGTCATCACCACCTACTACAATAGAGGAATCCCCACTAGCTACAGTATTACCGCCGATAGCAATAGATTGAGAACCCGTCGCTTTAGCACCACTATCATCAGAAGCTCCACCAATAGCAATTGCCTGATCTTCTGTTGCTCGAGAATGTCCACCGATAGAAACACTATTATTACCACTAGCAATAATCCCAGAGCCAATACCAATTGCCCTATACCCATCAACTGAAGAAGTTCTAAATTGACTGCTTGTCCCTATAACTATACTAGACATATTACTTGTAGTTGCATACTGACCGATTTTAATAGAGCCTTTGTCTGTTAGCTCCGATGGTAAAGTCGCCCCCATAACATGAGCTGCACCACCAGTTACCGCCAACACAGCAAAAACACTAGTCAATACAGCCTTTTTAGCACTATAGTTATTAGCTATCTCAGACACAACTACATAACACTCTTTGCTTTTACTCCAAATCACCTTGAAAATCTTATTCATGAAACACTCCTATTACAACTATAACCTAGATATCCATTTATAAAACCTCATACATGCATATGAAAGCTTATAATTAATCATAATATTAATAATTATATAAGATTTTCAATATAACAATCAAGATAATTTCATTTTTTATTCATGCTTTATCATCATATAAGAATCCAGTATTTACAGTATTATTTTAATTCTATTTTAGACTTTTGCCATCTTATAAGTACATTATTTTACTCATTCATATATTAGTTTATGAAATTTTATTCATTTTTAATGCAGATTTATCTTTTTACAGTTTTTTTATATGTAACTATGCTAAAAACGCAAACAAAAACGGATAGCTCATTACGAACTATCCGCTTATTTCTTTGGTGATCCAGGAGGGATTCGAACCCCCGACCCACGGCTTAGAAGGCCGTTGCTCTATCCAACTGAGCTA
>OKVL01000273.1_pt1 | contig 36654 bp, 56 predicted proteins | sample 1606791 | NCBI WGS metagenome assembly OKVL01 (sample SAMN03281006, study PRJEB24777) | human gut metagenome | isolation source: fecal sample PR165 from 1 month old male Malay infant, vaginally delivered...
TGCCTGAATACCAATGAGGTATTTATGCAATACCCAGGCATTTGACAGTTCGCTTGCAGCCTTAGGCAGCAGATACGCATTCTCCGCAGCCATCTTCTCAAGCTTCATCTGAAGATTCTCGCTAGTCGCATCAGCAGCACGGAACTCGCGCTGAGACTCTGCAAGCTTCTGCTCAAGATTCTCGATGGTGATATCTGCCTGACGACCGTAACGCTCAAGCTCTTCATAGGTTTGTTTCACGCTCATTTCTTCACCCTCTGGTTTAACCACGCTGTCAGGAATTTGTTTTCGTTCACGCTTGGGAATGAGTTCTTCTTCAGCATTTCTTCGCGTGGGATATCGTTGATGGGTTTGATTCTGTGTCGTGCTACCAACTCGTTCGGAGTGATACCAGGGTCGTATGTCATGCCAATCATTGCGCACGCTCCAGAAAGTCGTTAACGCCCTCTGCAAGTTCGATAGACAGATCGTCGATGTGGGTTTTGAGTTCAGCGAGTGATTGCGCCTCTGACAGCAGGATTTCGCGCTCACACAATGCCTTCACCAGATGGTCAAATTTGCTGTAATAGCTCAGGCGAACCAGCGTTTCCTGTCCTGCATTCTTGCCTTCTTTGATGATGCGTTTTTCGTTAAGAACGAGGTCAAACTTAGTTCCGGTGATTACGTATTTACTGCCGACTTCGATGTTCAGTTTCATGCTGCTTTCCTCATGTTCATGTCTCGCTTGCGAAGTCTTGTAACTCTTGATCTGACAGCCGTGTAACCTCTGTTCATCATTTTCGCGATGTCCTTTTGCAGATATCCCTGGCGATAAAGAGCAGCTAGCGTCTCTTCGTCTCGCGGGCTCCAGAGTTGTTTGGTGCAGGCTGTAGATAACGAATACTTCTGAGCGAGGTAATAGAATTGGGCTAACGTAAGTCCGAGATGGTCAGCTGCGCGGGGCGCGACCATACGGCCGCACACCGCCTTCATTTCTTCAGGAGTGACGTTTAGTTTTCGCATTGTGGTTAATGAGGTTGAGATGGAACCTGTTTGTCTTCGGCCATTTTCTTGATGGCGGCGAATCCATCGCGTAGCTTATCGCTCGGCATGCCTTCAATTAGCGTCCAACTTCTGGTGGCAAACACATTCTCCATGAGATTTAATCTTGCTTCCTTGGCCTCTTTGCTGTTTCCATCCAGTTCAAGCTTGACGAACAAACCCTTAATCTCTTCGCACATGATTTCACGCTGACGTTTTTCAAACTGGAATCCGTCTTCAGTTATGTCATTTACGAAAAGCGCCGAACTGTCGCGCTGTTCCATAGAATCGAAGTGCTGTCCACCAATGTTCAGGAAGTCAAAGTGAGGTGCAAATGTTTGGAAATTAGGAAAATCGAACTCAAGTCCATTAAGTCTGTCGGTGCGGTCTTTTTCTACCAGCGCTCGGTTAATGATGCGTCCCTGTTCACGATGTTTGATCATCTCAATAAGCAATGATGGCTCGTAACCCATTTCCTTCTCGGTTGCCATCTTAGTTCCGCTAGTGATGAGCTCCATCTTCCCGTTTTCTTCGTTCTTCTGATATTCATAGATAGAACCTGCACGACCGCAAACAATCGCGTGCACTTTAGATGACAGGAAAAGGTCGGTGAACTCAGCCCATTTGGCCTTTATTGGCTTCCAGTGGTGAAATTCAAGTTGATAAACCGGCTTTGCACGCGGATTATTTCTCTTTCGCTGCTCGTTAAGTTGCTTGAGGAAACTATCCTGACAGTCTTTCCAGACGTGGGTAATGGAGTCAGCTATGATAATAGAGCAATCATTTTCAGCTTCACGCCAGAACCCCATCAGGTCTTTCAGCGCACGACTCTCGTCGTAAACAAGGAAGTCAATCCCTGCCTTTTCAAAGAACGGGATTATGTATGTCGCAGCTGGTTCCGTATCAAACATTGCGACTGGCTTTTTGAGGTTGTATGTTTTCCACAGGCCAATAGCAATCTCAGTTGCGGTACGCGTTTTCCCTGAACCAGCATCACCATAGATGCCGATTTTTGCGTATGCCTGTTTTCGTTCTGCTCGCTTTAAGTAACTCATGCCGCTTCCCCAAATGTGTGTCTACGCAGGAATATGCCTATCGCATACTCAACCTCTACGCGCGGTCTGAATATGTCCCACATAACCTCACCGGCGAACTCCTGATAGTTACAGTCGTCTTCGCCAAGCCATTCAACAGCTGCTTTCGTATGGTCGTCAGGTTTATGTGCTTCCAGCATGTTGAGCACCGGTCGCATGTTTGCGCACAGCATCTCAACCTGCTTATCAATCGCTGCATTGTCAGCGTCGCTAAAACTAGCGATGATTTGCTTAATCTCTGTTTTGTCTGTCATCGTCAGGCGCATTTGGCGTCTCCTGCTCGTCGTTAACTGGTGCGCTCACAATGTCTCTAAACAGATTTGCGAACTGCTCATCTGTCATGTCTCTGAAAGCCAGCGCACTCATGATTTGCGGTACCACGGGTGATTGATTGCGGTCTTCATGGCTTCGTGAGCTTCTTGCCACATGCGACCATCACCGAGATAGCGAGCGATAACAGCTTTGCTCTGCGCTGCTTTGAGAGCGCTGTGATTTATAACTGGTGACATAAACCCTCCAGGTGCTTACGGGCAGCACGAATAAGACGGCGAACACGTTTAGATAATTCGGATTCAGCGGGATAAAAAGCGGACATGACGCCGCTACCCGCGAGGCTTAGTTGCATCATGGGCTGGTTCCTTATGTTGTGTGTGATTGCATAGCGATAGAGACTCGTGAATCTCTGTTGGTATGCGGGTATGGAAAAGCCGCACTCAGGCGGCCATTGTTTAATCTTCCCCGCCGATTTCCTTGAAAATCTCGTCGGCATCATCTCCATTCTGCTCGCAGAAGCTTTCCCACTTACTCCAGTTCTCAGAAAGGAACTCAACAACGCGCATTAATTCGTATTCCATAGTTTCTCCAGGCAAAAAGAATGCCGCCCTGACTGCTGGCGGCAAAGACATAACGAGGGATTTCCATCTATCAGACACTATCGAATCGTCTCCGATAGTACGGTGCGGTATTACACCCAATAGCTAACTCAGAGAATTAGCTATCAGCTGCTACTCCCGAGCTTTGAGCATTGCGTCTGCAAATTTGTATGCTGCTGATGAGGCGTAATTAATGGCTCCATCTGAGTCGTTGTCGATGATGTTAGGATTGCTAATCATTGCCTGCATTGCCTTTGCAGCAAAGTAATCACGCAGAGTCGGCGTTTTTACAGAGATTTCATGCAGCGATTCTGCAGCTTGTATGTGCGACACAGCGTTACGAGTTTCTGCGCTGCTGTATGACCTTTGGCTAGCTGCATCTGCATCTGAACGTTTCATATCAGCCCTCCCCCAGAGCCTTGCTGATGGCTGCCTGTGCTTTCGATACTTCATCTGGATATTGGTCATTCCAGTTCTGCTTGTATGCCTTGCTCAGCATCGCTTGCAGAGCTTCGAGCAAATCAGGAGCTGCTGCTATCAACGTGGCATTATGGTCATCTTGTTCACATTCGGCCTTGAGGAGCATAATTTCGCCGCCTTCAGCATCGATTAATCCGTAATCGTGATAATCAACGCCGTTAATTCTCCAAGGCGCTGGACTTCCCTCAAATCTTTTCATATTCACCTCTGTGGCTTGCTGCCAAAAGAAGGCCGACTATGCGGCCTGATCAACTTTCCATGCCTGTCGTTCATTAAGATACGAACACATGAATTGTGATGTCTCTGTTGCAATGTAAATCTCATCCCCTTCATCATCCGTGATGGTTCCAAAGCCATCTCCATCAGGCGTGAATTCGTATCTTTTACCCGGGGTTAGATATGCTGTATCTGCCGGAATGTAGTCGGAGTAAACTTTCATTCTTACCTCGCTGTAACCTGTTTAGACTTACGATGACCAGCGGCGAACATCGCCACATCTGGCAGACATACCGAGCCACCTTCAACTTCCTTCTGACGCGTTCCGGCAAGCGAAATGGCTTTGGTTACGCGTGTACTGCATGTGCTATTTGCTACCCGGCGTGCAAGAGAAGCGTCCTGCATTGCCTTTTCACGTTGAGCTTGTCTGCGTGCTCTGCGGCGATTTCTGGCGTTATCATCAGCCAGGTAAGTAACGATTATCATGTTGACCTCCGATGATTGGCTTTGGTGATTGGATGGCCGGCGCTGATCTCCGGCATGTAGATTCGGTTCTGCCGATAAATCCCACACTACTTCCGCTTCGTTGCGCATCAGCCTGCGCATTCATCCAATCCCAAAGCCAACTGCTCTTTGGTTCCCGCATTTCGGCGGGACAATCCCATCAATGTTAAAGAGCGATTCACCATCCTGGTGAGTAGTGCGTCCTGCTGATGGACTAAATATACCTACGGGTAAAATCATTGTCTATACCTATGGGTAAATATTTTAGGCGAAAAAGTTTACCCGATTGAAAAATCAGGTAATTTATTTTTATTGTTTAGTTATGGGTTTGGATTTTCAGGCCAAGCTGGAAGGAGGTTTTCGTTGACTGTTTGATGTGATTTCAGTGAGTTAAGCGCGGAAAGGCGAGTCATTGCGCAGGTGTACATCTCTTGCTGAGATTTTTCCATCTCGTTCCATGCAAGGTTTCTGTACTTCTCAATTACTGTTTCAGCTTCGCAAATAAGCTTTTGTTTTCTCCTGAGGCCTGATTTTTGCTCGGCTCCTGCTCTTATATAGAGCTTGTACATGCAGAAAACCAAGATGGTTAGTATCAAAGCCCCAGGAATATACACTTCAGTTAGTCCTCTTCAACTCGTGGAACGTCGTCCTGATCTACATAGCGTGTATGCTTAACTATTGCGGAGACAAAGTGCATTTTTACAACATCATCCGCACTCAAAGTTATCGGTCTATGGTCACTGTTGACGCTGCTGAATTGATAGTCCCCATCGCGGGTTCTATTCATAATTTTAATCATGTTGTGACCGTCTTTTGTTCGAACGAAAACTTCGTCACCCGCATGAACCGTAGTGTTTGGCTCGATGACAACATATTCTCCAGACTGAATACGAGGCCACATGCTATCGCCTTTGACTTTTAAGCCATAGGCATCCTTATCACCGCTATAAATTCGAAGCCAACCAGCTCTGAACTCGATCATATCCACTGAGCCATCCACTCCCAAAACGGCCTCACCAATTACAGGAACATATCCTGCGCGAATGCTTCCGGCAAATTCCAGTTCTTCATTTGCGCTTGGCATCTCAGATGTGATCGAGTCCATCCAGCCTCTAGGTAGGCTGAATGCGTTTTCTATGATTTCCATCATGTCATCAGCAATGCGTTTTCTCCCAGCCTTTCCTTCTGGGTAGAGCATTCTTGAAATATACGATGGCTCTCTTTCTATTCGACGTGCCAGCTCAGCTGCCTTCCCGTTACAGAACCTGTCCCGGATTTCAATGAGCTTCAGTCTTCTCTGTTCGTATTTATCCATAGCAGAGATCTTATCCAACATTACCTCGCGGTAAATAACCTGCGGGTATTGATTTATGTTTTACCTGTAGGTAAACTCTATTCATGATGCAACGAGAAAGGAGAAGGGATATGGAGAAACTTCGTACATATCTAAACTCCCTCTCACTTGAGGAGCAGCGCGAGTTTGCCTCCCGATGCGGAACTTCAATCGGCTATTTGCGTAAAGCTCTTAGCAAGAATCATGAGTTAGGCGCTGCGTTATGCGTACTAATCGAGAAGTTCAGCAACGGTAGCGTGACTCGTAAGGACCTGCATCCTGGTGATTGGGTAAGCATTTGGCCTGAACTGATGGCCGCATAAGCAGTACCGCTCTTTAACAGATCTGGCCTCATTCCCGCCGAAATGCGGGGATAAACCAACGCATCAACCGATGCGTAACTAACTATTTAACTAAGGAAAATAATATTTTATGGAGCTTGCAAAAGACAGCAAAAAGGTACGCGAAGTGGAAACAGAGCTTCGTGCCCGACTCGTATCAATGGGTCAGACAAATTTCGCAAAGATGGCGGGATGGGCTGATTCAAAGGTGAGTCGATTAAACATCCACGATATGGCTGTGACGTTCGTTCTTCTGGAGAAAGTCTGGGAGACAAGCCTGATTCGTGAAGTGGCAAGACAGGCTATTGCCGCTGTGATGCCAGAAAGCAAAAAGCGCCCGGTGGTGGCCGGACGCTCTGAGCAACTAACTATCGACTTCTAAACACACTGTGTTACGTCAATAACAACAGGAGTAATTATGGCAGGACAAACCAAGCAAGTAAACACCGGCATAAAGGCCGGTGACAGGTTCGAAACCATATATCCATTTATCTTCGTATGCACAGATTATCAGTCTTACGACGGTAACGTGCATACCGATGAGCGTTGGATTGGCGGTTGCCACAAGAATTATGAGCCAGCCGACTGTGGGTATGGAGATCAATGTTTTTACACTGCCGATGCTGAAGGAAAGAGAATTCTTGAGGTTCTGGCAGTAGTGGAAATGCCAGGGAACTGGCAGAGAAGAATTATTTACGCCTGTCATCTCATTGATCCAGAAGGCAAGGAGAGGAAAGGCAGGAAGGCTTACACAGTAACTGAATCCAGATTCTTAAAGATGGCTTCTGGTTATTTTGCAGATTACGAACTGGAGGATGATTAATGGCTCGCTCGCGAAACATTAAACCAGGCTTCTTCACAAACGATGAACTGGCCGAATGCTCACCTCATGCCCGGCTCTTATTTGCTGGGTTATGGACAATCGCTGATAAGGAAGGCCGATTAGACGACCGACCAAAGAAGGTGAAAGCACTTGTGCTTCCTTTCGATAATGTCGATTGCGATGAGCTCCTTCAGCAGCTACACGATCGCAAATTCATCCAGCGCTATCAGGTTCAGGATGGCGCATATATCCAGATTACCAACTGGAAAAAACACCAGAATCCTCACTGCAAGGAAGCACCTAGTGAGATACCTGAATACTGCGAAGCAGATACAAAACAGGAAGAAGAACAAGTAAAGGAAGATGAAAGCACCATGCAAGTACAGTGCAATAGCGGTGCAAATGAACTTCAAGTTATTGATAAATATGGAGCACAGTTAAAGCACAGTGCAAGTACGGTGCAAGAACCAGTGGAGAACAATTTAAATCCTGCTGATTCCTTTAACCTGATTCCTGATTCCCTCATCCTGATTCCTGATTCCGTAGTTAACACCCAAGCCGCTGACGCGCCTTGTCCCGAGGATGGGAATGTTCACCAGATGGCTAGTCGTTACGCCTTCGAGGGAAATGTTGTTCGACTGAACCAGAAAGACTTCGATTCCTGGAAAGCGCTTTTCACAAATATCGACCTGGTGGCAGAGCTGACACGTCTGGATCTGGAATTCACGCATGAGAAGCCAAAGAACTGGTTTAGCACTGCCAGTGCCAAGCTGAACTACCAGAACAAAAACGCCTTCCGCCAACCTGTTAAGCGAGCCGTTAACGAGAGCTTCGCTACCAAAGACTACGGACAAACTGATATTCCATCATGGGCTCAGGAGTGAACATGACACTGGACGAAAAAATCGCTCAGCTGGAGAAGAAACTTGCAGAGCTGAGCGCTCCGCCTATCGCTATCGAACACACCGAAGTGGAAATTGGCACTGGAACCTGTGAAAAACATGGCAAATTTTCTCAGCGCACACGACATTCAACCGGGCCGATAAAACTGCCTTCGCGACCGTCAGACTGCCCGGAGTGCCTGAGGGATGAGCTTATCGGACTGCAGGCCGAAAAGATTAAAATCGATGATGCATCACGTAAGCGAAACATCGAAATCCTGCTGAGCAACCTGGCAATACCGGATCGTTTCGCAAACTGCACCCTGCAGAACTACGAGCCGGTAAACGACGACGCAAAGAAAGCGTTAAGAGTTTGCCAGGCATACGCCAACAAATGGCCTGAGCGCCTGCAGAATGGCGGTGGACTGGTGATGTGCGGCAAGCCTGGTACTGGCAAGAATCACCTCGCGCTGGCTATCGCACGACACGCTATCACGGAACACCAAAGCTCAGCAGTGTTCACAACCGCGCTGAAAATTGCACGAGAGTACAAATCAACCTGGTCTAAAACATCATCACGCACCGAGGATGAGGTGATCCGCTATTTCACCAAGCCTGACCTGCTGATTATCGACGAGGTTGGCGTGCAGTTCGGAAGTGACGCCGAGAAACTCATCATGTTCGAAATCATCAACACCCGCTATGAGCGCATGAAACCCACAATCCTGATTAGCAACCAGAGCAAAGAGGAGCTGGCTGCATTCATCGGAGAGCGCGTCATTGACCGCATGAATGATGGTGGAGGATGCACGCTGGCCTTTACGTGGGAAAGCTACAGGAGCAAGGCATGACAGGACGTGAAGCGATACTCGCATGCTTGGGGAAATACGGTCATTTCACCGCAGGTATGGCGATTCAGGAATCAGGTCTTACCAAAAACCAGGTAACCACAGCGTCATTCAAGATGCGTCGTGATGGAGAAATCAAGGTCAGGGAGAGAAAGGGCAAGACCATAGTCTACGTTGCCTGCGACGCCGATGACGACCCGCCACAGGAAATAAAACCGATGAACACACGAGACAAAATACTCAACCACCTTGAAACAAACATTCCCACCTCAGCACCACAATTCGCAAAACTCCTCGGATGCCAGAAATCACATATCAACCTGCTACTGCGTGACCTTATCGCAGACGGCCAGATTGAAGTTGATCGCATCAGTAAGAGCATTAAGTACTATCGGCTGGCATCTCTGCATCATGAGCGCACAGAAGCTGTTCTGCGCTATCTGGATGAGCATGAAACCGGAATGGCAGTAGAGATATCAACCGCAACAGGAATCGACAAGCGCCTCGTTACGAAGATGCTGAAACACCTTCATGAAAACGGTGAATTGCATCGTGACTGGTGCCACAAGAACGCATGGGTATACAGCAAGAAGCCGGTATTTAGCTTTGGAGCGGCCAACCCACTGACTGCATTTATCAACAAGGCATTAAGAGAGGTGCGTACATCATGACAAGTTACCTGATTTACTCCGGGCTTTTGTTTAACGCATTGGTAGCGCTTGCCGCGATAACGGTCGTGTTTGTTTGGTTTATATGGCCGGCTGTAGAAGCTGCAAGCATAACAAGATGCCAGTTCAGGGTTTCTAAGATGTATGGCGGTAAGCCAAGCGCCAAAGACATTTTGAAGACGTTCAAATATTGGTACTTAGACCTTCTGTTCGGTCGTAGTTGGGAGCGAATCAGCAACCGACAATTCGAATGGGAAGGCGTAGGTAACTGGACTGTTTATAGCGGACAAGATTGATAACACCCCAGCACGCTGATGGAGAGGAATGATGAGCAGGAAAAAGTATTGGTTTCTAAATGCTCTCTGGCAACTGGCAATGTACGGAATGCTTCTGGCGTTTTACCAATACGAATCATATACATTCGACTATAGCTGGCACTACAAGGCTGAACGCGTTTGGATGGTTGGAGCAGTAACTGCGCTTGCATACTCGATTATGTATTACGTGTTTCTGGAAGGCATTAATTGCTTCCCAAGAAAACAAAGGTGATGGAGAGGAATATGGACGAATCAAGAAAGCAGTTTGAAGCAGAAATCGAGCATTCATATGGCGAAGATTTTTTAGTTGTTGATGATGATGGTGATTATGCGAATTGGATAACTGCTGACCTATGGGAGTTTTGGGTTAAGTCTCGCGCAGCTATCGAGATTGAGTTGCCAGAATGGTTTTCTCCACATGACTGTGGCGATAGGGCTATGTGGTCAGACGCTGTAGAGAAAGCCATCCGCGCCGCTGGAATCAAAGTGAAGGAGTAACGATGAAGCAAACAATCTTCCTCCGAACTAAGCAACAACAGCAAGCCGCAATAAATGCCATCCTCGCAACACCACTCGATAAAGACAAGCCAATCACCATCCGCATTACTGACTACAAGCGCAACCTTGACCAGAACGCAAAATTTCACGCGATGCTGTCGGATATCGCTCGTCAGGTTCAATGGTGCGGCAAATGGTTAAAACCGGAACAATGGAAGGTTTTGTTGATCAGCGGTCATGCAGTGGCAACAAAGCAGGAAGCTGATGTTTTGCCCGGGCTTGAAGGCGAATACGTCAACATTCGCGAAAGCAGCGCGCAGATGAGTGTGAAGCGTATGGCAAGTCTGATTGAGTACACGACAGCATGGGCTATTGGCCAGGGTGTCAGATTTACCGACAGGAGGGCAGCATGAGACGACAGCGACGAAGTATCACCGACATCATCTGCGAAAACTGCAAATACCTTCCAACGAAACGCTCCAGAAATAAACGCAAGCCAATCCCAAAAGAATCTGACGTAAAAACCTTCAACTATACGGCTCACCTGTGGGATATCCGGTGGCTTAGAGAACGTGCGAGGAAAACAAGGTGATTGACCAAAATCGAAGTTACGAACAAGGAAGTGTCGAGCGAGCTTTAACGTGCGCTAACTGCGGTCAGAAGCTGCATGTGCTGGAAGTTCATGTGTGTGAGCACTGCTGCGCAGAGTTAATGGCAGACCCTAACGGACAAATGCTGGAGGAAGATGATGAGTGAGTTACGCGCAGGTGGCATCGCAATAGTCATTTTTTCAGAAAACAAACCCGAAATTGGCAGATGCGTTGAGTTAATCGAAAAAGTAACAAACGGATATGTATTTAATTTTCCTGGTGCAGGTAAACATAGTTGGCGTGATGACACCCCTGGGTGGTTAGTTAAAGGCGATGTATCGATTTATACAAACGAGCCTTCAGGTGGTTTCTCTTATTTTTACAGTGATGAACTCATGCCAATCGACGGAGAAGACTTCTCTCACGAAGATGAGCAACAGAAGGAGCTGGCAAATGGCTAATCTACGCAAAGAAGCACGTGGCAGAGAATGCCAGGTACGTATTTACGGCGTATGCAATGGCAATCCTGAAACTACAGTTCTGGCTCATTATCGTATGGCTGGAATATGCGGCACTGGCATGAAGCCAGACGACCTTCTCGCAGCGTGGGCATGCAGTAGTTGCCACGATGAGATAGACCGCAGAACGCATAACGTCGACCACGAATTCGCAAAGATATATCACCTGGAAGGAGTAATGCGCACTCAGGACATCCTGCGTAAGGAGGGGAAGATTAAGACATGAATGAATATAACTTCATCCTACCCTGGCCTCCCAGCGTAAACACTTACTGGCGACGGCAAGGAAGCAGGTATTACATCAGCAAGAAAGGCCAGCAGTACCGAAAAGAAGTTATCCAGATTATCAAAAGCCTCAACCTAGACATCCTCACCAAATCACGACTCCGCATAAAAATCATCGCCGCAGTGCCAGATTCCCGGCGCAGAGATATCGACAACATTTTGAAATGTCTCCTCGACTCACTTGTCCACGCCTCATTCGCTGAGGACGACGAGCAGTTTGATGATATTCGCGTGATTCGTGCAGCAAAAGTGAAGGGCGGTCAGGTTGAAATCAAGATTACAGAACTGGAGGAAACATGTGCAGCGTAACTAACATCCAGCAAGTCAAATGGCAGCGTCAGCGAGACATGCATACCGAGCAAGTGCTGATTGGCAAAGAGCGTGAGCTTGAGCGCAGTCTTGAGTATGTGCGTGAGCAGCTGCGGGAAGTGCGTAATCGGCTTGGTACAAACAAACCAGACCATGACCCGGAGGCAGCGTAGATGATAAAGCCAATTCATAACCGCGAAGCAATAAACATCTTCTTAGTAAGATTCTTCTTTCCGCCAATCAGGTTTAAGCGTCGCTCACTTCTCGCCAGGGAATGCAACGCGCTTATTCAAGCTGACAGGTACTTAGCTAAGGCAGATAAGGGGACGGCATGAACAGAGCATTTGAATGCTATATGCGACTGAAGCATGGAGACCGCTATGACCTGACCAGAGATACCGATGGTCTCTATTGCCGGGAAGTGGTTAAGCGCATGTTTGAAATCTGGTGTCACTGCAAGGGAGAAAACCAATGAACCTGGAAAACGCAGTCAAGTTTCACTTCGCGAAGTCTACTCAGATAAACGATACGCCGCGTGCAACCTCATCAGAAACGCTAACTGGTACTGATGTGATGGCTGCCATGGGCATGACGCAAAGTCGCGCCACGTTGGGTTACAGTGCGTTTTTAGGGAAGATGGAAATCAGCAGCAATGACCGTGAAAAAGCTATTGAACTGCTGACCCAATATGCACTTGAGCACTGCGATAAGGTTGCCGCCTTACGTAAGCTCGAAAATGATATTAAGCCAAAGGTAATGCAAGTGCTCGCAACATTCGCATTTGCTGACTATTCCCGCAGCGCTGCAAGTACGAGAACCTGTGATTGCTGCGCGGGTAAGAAATTTGTCGATGCTGAAGTCATGACGATGAAAAGCATTGGGCAGCCGTACCTCACAGAGCGCAAGGAAACAGTGAAGGTGCTGTGCCATAAGTGCAAAGGGAAGGGCGTGCTGACCAATGCCTGCCAGTGCAACGGTAAGGGTGTGGTGGTCGACAAAGAGAAAACCATTCTACAAGGCGGCGTTCCTGCATATAAAACGTGCGGTCGCTGCAATGGGCGTGGTTATGCTCGTTTGCTGCCTGATAGCGTTCGTCAGTATATCTGCGCTACGGTGATTGATGTGCCAGAGACGACGTGGCGCAGGTCATACAAGGACTTCTTCGAAAGCCTGGTCGGTGAGTGCATTAAGCAGGAGGAGTATGCAAATCAGATGTTGAGCAAAGTCACTCGCTAGTAAATATTTTCTACGAAATAGGATTTATCTAGAAAATCACACTTTACAAAGTGGCGATATTTGTTTAATCTGAAACCAATGATGGAGTAGTGCAGTCATTCGATAGCCCTGAGTTAATAGCTCGGGGCTTTTTGCGTTTTAAGCACGACCTTTCTGAAAGCGTCCTATCACCAATCACCAGAACACATCCAGATACCCTTGCACATTCGTGGCGACGGGGTAGGACGTTTTACACAAAAGAAAAACCCAGCGCTTGGCTGGGCTTCGTGAAGATGGGTGGCAAGAGACTGCGCTAACAGCCTCTTGCCTGATTTGCTCATGCCTTTAGTCACAAACAAACCACGTTACCGCAAAATGTATCCTGGATTTGTTCTGATCACCATCATCCCTAATCCTAATTTGAACAAATCCTCCTGATGTTCTGGAGGTTGGAATGAAAAATATGGCAGACAAAGTAACCACTGCCGCTGCTTACACCACATCTGGGGCAACCTTTCTGGCGGGGAGTATGTCATTAAATGAATGGCTGGCTCTCGGCGGTTTCGTTCTGGCAGTCTTTACGTTCGCCATAAATCTCCATTACCAACGAAAACGAGATCGCCGAGAAGAAAACGCTCTACGGATGCAGTACGGAGACCGGCGCAATGAGTCAAATAATCCCCCTGCTTAACTACGAAGAGGGTTATCGTGAAAAACCTTACATTGATACCGAAGGCTATCCGACAGTGGCTTGCGGTATCAAGATTGGCCCTAAGGGCGCTTCGTTAAGCAATTACACCTTCACCGTTCCGCGAGATGTTGGTGATGTATGGCTTGAGTCATTTGTCAAAACTACCATCGGTAAGATGAGCACCAATCCTTCCATTGTTGCTGCAATGAAATCCTGTAACCCGGCACGCAGAGACATCCTGATAAGCATGGCTTACCAGATGGGCGTTAATGGTCTGGCAGGATTTAAGAACACGCTCGCAATGATAGCGGCAGGAAATTATGCAGGCGCAGCCAACGGAATGCTATCAAGCCTGTGGGCTAAGCAAACACCTAATCGCGCCAAACGTCATGCTGAGGTGATGCGCACCGGTGAGATGAATGCATATGCGGGGCTGCTATGAAACTTCGACTCGTTGATGACTGGCGACACTGGTGGAGATGGAATTCAACAAAAGTTATCCTGGCGCTTGGCGCTCTGCCGACTATCTGGTTTGAGCTCCCCCCAGAATGGAAAGCTGAAATCCCCTCAAGCTGGATGCGTGTCGGTGCGATAGTCCTAATGGTTGTTGGCGTTCTGTCGAGAATTACCCTTCAGAAGCCACCAAAGGATAAAGGTGATGGCAAATGACTGAACTTCTATCGTCAGGCTGGCAATTAATCTTAGGAATCGGCGGGATTATCGTAGCTATGCTGGCCGCATGGTTCACTGGCAAGAGCAAAGGAACAACAGAAGCGAAAGCAAAGGCTGATGTTGAAGCTGCTAACCAAACCGTGAAGCAATCGCAAGCTGCCACTGATAAGCAGGCCTCAATCATTAAGGTTGCAAAAGATGCAGACCAAACGAATCAGTCTCTTTCTGATGACGCTGCTCGTGACCGCATGCGGAAATCAAAATACCACTCCGACGATTAAGTACGTCAACGTTGATTCAGCCTGCACAGCATTTGGGCCGATTATCACGCACGGCAAAGACCCTGATTTGATGGATGCAAGGACAGTGAAGGCAATCAATGCCCACAACGACAAGTGGGATTCACTATGCGAAAACGAGAGCGTGAAATAACACTGCTCTACGGAATGTCAATCATACGTGATGACATTCTAAACCATCCTCTACCAAAGCACTCAGCCAAAGACAGATTAATCACCTTCGTGCATTACGCGTTTGCACTCGCATCTGTCATCGCATTGGCAGCTTCATCAATCATCCTGATTCTCTCGTTCATCCCCGCTACGGGTTAACAACCAACGGAGCCAACAATGGCAGACATTACCCAAATGACAGATGCACATAAACTGAAGCTCGAAGTATATCGCCTGGTGATGAATGACTCCGCGGCTACCGAGAAGGCCATTGAGTTTATCGCAGGTAACGAACTGAACTTCGAGCTGTTCAAAGATGCATATGCCAAGACAGCCAATGAGCCGACTGCGCTAGCTAAAACTGAAAAGGCCATCCGTGAGGCCAAAGAAGTATTAGATCTGTTTACTACTGGAGCCTGATATGACGACTGTGGCATGGGATGGAGTAACGTTAGCTTCAGACACCCAAGCTTCAAGTGGTGATGTCGTCTGCTCTCATGATGAGCAAAAGATTTACAGGCCTTTAGGTGATGAGTGGTCAGTGTATGGCGAGAAGATTATTGCCATAGGGTGCTCTGGAGATTGCGGTGCGGAGATGGAGATGCAGGACCTTCTGAAGAATGGATTGACATACGCATCTGAGTTTCTTCCAACCTTTGCTTTCTCTTGTCTTGCGATTGTGGGCGTTAATCGCTCATACCTGATTACGAAAGGATCAGGTGACACCAGAGCAAATATCTCATCCCAGGTGACGCCATATGCCATCGGGTCAGGTGGGTTGATAGCAAGAGTTGCCATGCACTGCGGAAAGGATGCGACCGATGCTGTGAAAGTGGCAATCGATATGGACTGCTATTCCGGTGGAAGAATCGAAACATTTACGCCTAATCATGGAGTGAATCATGCCAATCTATGAGGGAGTAGCAATAACTGGCACATCAAGCGTCAGAAGAAAGTCAGAGTTAACCTTCACCGGATTAAGCCTGGCGATTGGCACTACGGCCGTAAATCTGATCACAACGCTAAAAGCATTAACACCTGCATCAGGTAGCTTTGCTCCGTTCTTCAATACCACTACAAACAAATTTAATGTGTTTAATGTCAATGCGACATGCACATTCAAAATAAACCTTATCGGAACATGGGGTGGTGGAACGGGAAACAGAAGCATGACGGTGGATTTCACATCCACTACAGGCAACACCCTTGTTGCTTCACGTGACCAGGCAGTAACCACTGACATTGTATCGCTGCCAACTTTCTTCAGTGTCGACAAAGACGGAAACCTCGCAACCAATGGAAGCGACATAGCCATCAAGTCAAATGGTGGAACATTCACCGCAACGACAATCCTGCTCATCGCTGAGCAAATGGTTCCTCAGGGGTGAGATATGACCGTACTGACGCAAACACTTCTTATCGGATCGTCCTGGGTACAGATAGCAGACGGAACGACAACAAAAACCGTTCAGGTTAAGTCTGGCGCCATCAATGTCGTAAATGCTGACGCATCACCTGCAGCAACATTCTCAGGCGGCCATCAAATCTCATCTGGTGATAACTGGTTCACTGTTACGTCACCAACTCAGTTATGGGCTCGTAGCGCATCCACATCTGGTGACATTGCAGAAGTCATCATCACATAAGGAATTATCATGGCAATTACAGCTATTCAGACAGCAACAGCTGGTTCAGTAGCAACGTTGGTATCAGTGGTAAAAACACAGCATATTGCTGCATCTCAATATCCAAATGGCGGCATCAAAGGCGTTCAGGCTACTACCAGCAAAGTCGAATACTTCCAGCAGGTAGCAACGGGCGGTACGGCGGTAACTGACTACGACATCGTGACAAGTCGGGATCGTGCTGACTTCACTACTAAATGCAATACGAAGATTACTGCAGGCTTCCTGCCTATCGGTGACCTGTGTGTCATTCAGATGGGTCCAGGTCGCACAGTAGAGTACGCGCAAGCATTCACTAAGGTGTAATGAACTATGGCGACTGACAACAAACCTGGTCGCCCCTCTGACTATATGCCTGAGGTGGCTGACGACATATGCGCGTTGCTTGCTTCTGGCGAAAGCTTGCTGAAAGTTTGTAAGCGGCAGGGAATGCCAGATAAGTCCACAGTGTTTCGCTGGTTAGCCGCACATGAAGAATTTCGCGACAAGTACGCAAAAGCTACAGAGGCAAGGGCTGACGCGATATTCGAAGAGATGTTCGACATCGCAGATGACGCATTACCTGACTCTGCTGAGGTGGCAAAGGCAAGGCTCCGCGTTGATACCCGCAAATGGGCGCTGGCACGAATGAATCCCCGCAAGTATGGCGATAAGGTAACTAACGAACTTGTCGGTAAGGACGGCGGCGCTATCCAGATTGAAACCTCACCAATGAGTACGCTATTCGGAAAATGACAACGATTAACCCTATCTTCCAACCGTTCATCGAGGCGCATCGCTACAAAGTCGCCAAGGGCGGTAGAGGTAGCGGCAAGTCGTGGGCCATTGCCCGGCTACTCGTTGAGGCGGCAAGGCGTCAGGCTGTTCGCATCCTTTGCGCTCGCGAGTTGCAGAACAGCATCAGCGACTCTGTAATCAGATTGCTTGAGGACACGATAGAGCGAGAAGGATATGCGGCTGAGTTTGAAATTCAGCGCTCTATGATTCGACATCTCGGCACTAACGCAGAGTTCATGTTCTACGGCATCAAGAATAATCCGACCAAGATTAAGTCACTCGAAGGCATCGACATCTGCTGGGTGGAAGAGGCTGAGGCAGTAACTAAGGAATCATGGGATATTCTAATCCCAACAATTCGTAAGCCGCACTCTGAAATATGGGTGAGTTTCAACCCGAAGAACATTCTGGACGACACATATCAGCGTTTCGTAGTCGATCATCCAGATGACATCTGCCTGCTGACGGTTAACTACACCGATAACCCACACTTCCCTGAAGTTCTTCGTCTGGAGATGGAGGAGTGCAAGCGACGCAATCCAACTCTCTATCGTCACATCTGGCTAGGTGAGCCGGTAAGCGCAAGTGATATGGCAATCATCAGTCGTGAATGGCTGGAAGCGGCTACAGATGCGCACAAACGCCTTGGATGGAAAGCCAGAGGTGCAATTATCGCAGCTCACGACCCATCAGACACTGGGCCAGATGCCAAAGGCTATGCAATGCGACACGGTTCAGTGGTTAAGCGGATAGCTGAAGGCACGTTGATGGATGTCAATGAAGGTGCTGATTGGGCTGCTGATTTGGCAATCGGTGACAATGCAGACCACTTCCTGTTTGACGGTGACGGATTAGGCGCAGGCCTGCGTCGACAAATAACCGATTCGTTCAGTGGCAAGAAAGTCACTGTGACGATGTTCAAGGGTAGCGAATCTCCATTCGATGAAGATGCGCCATATCAGGCCGGAGCATGGGCTGATGAGGTGGTGCAGGGTGACAACATTCGCACTATCGGTGACGTATTCCGCAATAAACGAGCGCAGTTCTATTACACACTGGCTGACAGGCTTTATCTGACGTACCGGGCAGTAGAGCATGGCGAATACGCTGACCCTGACGAAATGCTGAGTTTCGACAAAGAGGCTATCGGCGAGAAGATGCTTGAGAAGCTATTCGCAGAACTCACGCAGATACAGCGAAAATTCAACGGTAACGGCAAGCTAGAGCTCATGACTAAGGTCGAAATGAAGCAGAAGCTTGGCATTCCGTCCCCTAACCTGGCAGACGCACTAATGATGTGCATGCACTGCCCGGCATTGGCTCCAGAAGAAACGGACATCTACGTTCCCTCATCCTCCGGTTGGTAAAAATGGCAGAGACATTAGAGAAAAAACATGAGCGCGTCATGCTCAGGTTTGACCGCGCCTATACGCCGCAGCAAGACGTGCGCGAAAAGTGCATTGAGGCTACGCGATTCGCTCGTGTCCCTGGCGGTCAATGGGAAGGAGCAACAGCAGCGGGAACCAAGCTTGATGATCAGTTTGAGAAGTACCCAAAGTTTGAGATTAACAAAGTCGCGACTGAGCTTAACCGCATCATCGCTGAGTACCGCAATAACCGCATCACCGTTAAGTTTCGCCCGGGTGATAAAGAGGCGAGTGAAGAGTTAGCCAACAAGCTTAACGGCCTGTTCCGCGCTGACTACGAAGAGACGGATGGCGGCGAGGCTTGTGATAACGCATTCGACGACGCAGCAACAGGTGGCTTTGGCTGCTTCCGTTTAACGTCGATGCTGGTAAACGAATATGACCCGATGGATGAGCGGCAACGTATCGCTATCGAGCCAATCTATGACCCATCACGCTCTGTCTGGTTCGACCCTGACGCTAAAAAGTACGACAAGTCAGACGCTATGTGGGCGTTCTGCATGTACTCACTATCACCAGAGAAGTACGAAGCTGAGTATGGCAAGACACCTCCTGCATCGCTCGATGTAACCACGATGACAAGCTGGGAATATGACTGGTTTGAGCCTGAAGTTGTGTACATCGCCAAGTATTACGAGGTGCGCAAGGAGTCAGTCGACGTAATCAGCTATCGCCAGCCATTAACCGGTGAGATTGCCACCTACGACAGCGACCAGATTGAAGACATTCAGGATGAGTTAGCTATAGCAGGTTTCGAAGAGGTTGCGCGTCGCTCTGTTAAGCGTCGTCGTGTTTATGTCTCAGTGGTTGATGGGGAAAACTTCCTAGAGAAGCCACGCCGCATTCCTGGTGAGCATATCCCGCTCATTCCCGTATATGGCAAGCGATGGTTCATCGATGACATTGAGCGTGTAGAAGGTCACATTGCAAAAGCGATGGACCCACAGCGTCTGTATAACCTTCAGGTTTCAATGCTGGCTGATACTGCAGCACAAGACCCCGGCCAGATTCCCATCGTAGGAATGGAACAGATACGAGGCCTTGAGAAGCACTGGGAGGCTCGCAACAAGAAACGTCCTGCGTTCCTTCCATTGCGTGAAGTGAAGGATAAAGCCGGCAACATCATCGCAGGTGCAACGCCAGCAGGGTACACACAGCCAGCAATCATGAACCCGGCTCTGGCGGAATTACTGCAGCAGACCAGTGCAGACATTCAGGAGGTAACCGGTGGCAGCCAGGCAATGCAGCATATGCCTAGCAACGTTGCTCAGGAGACCGTTAACAACCTGATGAACCGCTCTGACATGGCTTCGTTCATCTACCTGGACAACATGGCAAAGAGCCTGAAACGTGCAGGTGAGGTCTGGTTGTCAATGGCTCGTGAGGTTTACGGTTCAGATCGCGAGGTTCGCGTCGTCAATGAGGATGGTACCGACGACATCGCACTGATGAATGCGCAGGTTGTAGACCGTCAGACAGGGCGAGTTGTTGCACTGAATGACCTGTCAACTGGTCGTTACGATGTCACTGTCGATGTCGGTCCAGGCTACACAGCGCGTCGTGATGCAACAGTTGCCGCCCTTACAAGCGTCCTAAACACCATGCTCCCGCAAGACCCCGAAGCTGGAATCATTCGCGGTCTGATAATGGACAACATGGATGGAGAGGGGCTTGATGATTACAAGGAATACAACCGCAACAAATTGCTAGTTGCAGGCGTAGTTAAACCTCGCAACGCCAAAGAGCAGCAGGTGGTTCAGCAAGCTCAGATGGCAGCGCAGAGTCAGCAAGACCCTAACGCTCTCATTGCTCATGCTCAAATCATCGCAGCTCAGGCAGAGCAGCAGAAAGCACAGAACGAAACAGCGCAGACTCAAATTAAAGCATTCACTGCTCAGCAGGATGCGATGGAGAGTCAGGCCAACACAGTCTACAAACTGTCCCAAGCCAGAAGCATCAATGATAAGGCAGTCATGGAGGCTATCAGGCTTCTTAATGACGTAGCCGAATCACAACGTCAACAGATCCCTACATCACCACAGTCACCGGCAGACTCAATGCCGAGCTAAGCAGGAGTAATCAATGGAAAGCGAACTGATCATCGACGGTCAGGTTATTGACCTGTCTGAAAAACAGGAATCAGCCGAAGAAGCAACCACTGAGCAACCGAAAACTGAGGAGAAAGTCCAGGAATCGGAAGCGAAAGAGGAGACCGAGAGTGAACAGGCCGAAGAGCAGCCGGAAGAATACTCCCTGCGCGTCGGTGATGAAGAAATTCCACTGACGGAAGAGGATGACGATCACGTTGATGGTCAGCCAGCGCCGCAGTGGGTGAAGGATTTACGCAAGAACAACCGCGAGAAAGATAAAGAGTTACGGGAACTTCGCCGCCAGCTTGAGGAGATTCAATCCAAGCCGGTAGAGGTGCAGCAACCACAATCAGACGCCATCCCGCCTAAGCCGACTCTTGAGTCGTGTGAATACGACGAGGCAGCGTTTGAACAGGCAATGACTGACTGGCATGAGAAAAAGAGCCGTGCCGAACAGCAGAAGCAACAGCAGGAACGTCAGCAGCAGGAAAACATTCAGAAGTTCCAGCAGAGACTTCAGAAGCATCAGGAACGAGCCACAAAGCTTCCGGTTAAAGACTACCGGGAGACAGAGGAAATCGTTCGTCGTGAGCTTCCGGTAATTCAGCAGGAGATTCTGATTCATGCAGCAGACGAGGGTTCAGAGCTGATCGCCTATGCGCTCGGTAAGAACCCACAACTACGCCAGCGTGTAGCCGCTGAGACAGACCCAATTCGCGCAGCATTCCTCTTAGGCCAGATTAGCAAGCAAGTGAGCCTTGCACCTAAGGTCAAGAAAACCATAGCTCCTGAGCCAGAAGTGCGCGGTGGTGGCGCTGATGCGAAGCAAGATGATTTCTTTAAACAATTCCCTGGCGCTAAAATCGAATAAGGATTCACTCAATGCCTACAAATAACAACCTCGACAGCAACGTCAGTCAGATCGTACTTAAGAAGTTTGTAAAAGGGTTCATGTCTGACCTGGTGCTATGCAAAACGGTAGACCGACAGCTACTCGCAGGCGAAATCAACTCAAACACTGGTGATAGTGTAAGTTTTAAAAGACCTCACCAATTCTCTTCAATCCGTACTCCAACTGGTGACATTTCAGGACAGACCAAGAACAACTTGGTTTCTGGTAAAGCAACAGGCAAGGTCGGTAACTACATTACTGTAGCAGTGGAATACCAACAGCTTGAAGAAGCTATCAAGCTTAATCAGCTTGAGGAGGTTCTTTCTCCTGTAGTTAAGCGTGCAGTAACTGATCTTGAAACCGATCTTACTCAGTTCATGCTTCGCAATGGAGCATTATCGCTGGGGAGCCCAAATACACCTATCAACAAGTGGTCAGATGTAGCTCAAACCGCTTCTTTCCTTAAGGATTTGGGTGTTTCTGAAGGTGAAAACTATGCGGTAATGGACCCATGGTCCGCTCAGCGCCTGGCAGATGCTCAATCAGGGCTTCACGGTTCTGATAAGTTGATTCAAACAGCATGGGAAGATGCGCAGATTACTGGTAACTTCGGTGGCATTCGTGCTCTGATGTCTAACGGCCTTGCATCTCGAACTCAAGGCGCATTCGCCGGCACCCTAACCGTACAGTCAGCGCCTACCATTACGTACGTGTCAGTAAAAGATACTTATCAGTTCACAGTAACACTTACTGGCGCAACCGCTTCAGTAACCGGCTTCCTGAAGGCTGGTGACCAGATTAAATTCACCAACACCTACTGGTTGCAGCAGCAGAGCAAACAGGTGCTGTATAACGGCTCTACACCAATCAGCTTCACTGCAACTGTTCTAGCAGATGCTAACTCAACGGCTGGAGGAGCAGTAACTGTAACTCTGTCTGGCGTGCCTATTTATGATCCAGCACCACAGCAGCAGTACAATGCTGTTCAGCGTGCAGTTGCCGCAGGTGATTCTGTAACTGTCATTGGTACGGCAGGTCAGACTATGAAGCCAAACCTGTTCTACAACAAATTCTTCTGTGGCCTTGGCACTATTCCTCTGCCAAAACTGAACAGTATCGACTCAGCAATCGCAACATACGAAGGATTCTCCATCCGAGTACATAAATACTCAGATGGTGATGCTAACGTGCAAAAAATGCGTTTCGATATCCTCCCAGCGTTTGTGTGCTTCAACCCACATATGGGCGGACAGTTCTTCGGCAACCCATAACACAAGGGGCTTCGGCCCCTTTCTTTTTGAGGAGACGATATGGATCGCATGAGCGTATTCCTTACCGCCGATAACGAAGCCGGTCATGTTCAGGCTGTTATCGTAGAGAAAGACTTCCCGATTTACGAAAAGCTCGGCTTTGTCGCATCAGTTGATGACCTGAAGCCAGCAACCAAACGCGGACGTAAGGCGGCAGACAATGGCGACGACACTAACAAAGGGTGAGATTGTTAACTTCGCGCTACGTAAACCAGCATTGGCTTCTAATGCGACGCTAACTGATGTAGAGCCCCAATCTGTAGAAGATGCCATTCACGACCTGGAAGATATGATGTCCGAGTGGATGATTGTTCCTGGTGACATTGGATACATCTTCGCGGCTGATGGTGAGGAACCGTTGCCGGATGACGACTCCGGACTTCCGCGTAAATACAAGCATGCAGTTGGCTATCAGCTTATTTTGCGGATGATAACAGACTACGGACTGGAGCCAACTCCACGCACAGAAACAAACGCTCAGCGCTCATATGACGCACTCCTGACAGATACCCTTGTCGTTCCATCAATGCGTCGTCGTGGTGACTCCCCTGTAGGCCAGGGCAACAAATATGACGTGTTCACATCTGACCGATATTACCCAGGCGACCTGCCACCGATTGACGGTGATGTACCAAATCCATAGGTGAGTAAATGCCGATTCAGCAATTGCCGTTAATGAAGGGAGTCGGCAAGGACTTCACCAATGCCGATTACGTTGATTTCCTGCCGGTGAACATGCTGGCAACGCCGAAAGAGGTATTGAACTCTAACGGTTACATGCGCTCATTCCCGGGCATCAAGAAGCTTCAGGATGTTTCCGGGGTTAGCCGTGGGGCGATTTATAACACGCATGAGAATGCCGTGTATCGTGTATGCGGTACAAAGTTGTATAAGTCTGGCGCATCAGTTGGCGATGTCGCAGGAAGTGCACGGGTAAGCATGGCGTGTAGCTATAACAGCCAGGCGGTTGGCGCTAATGGGACAATGACGCTATTCCGCTATGACGGAACGACAAAAACTCTTAGCAACTGGCCCACATCAACTGGCTACGTTCAGTATGAGCTTGGCAGTTTGCGAGATATGTGCCGAAATCGATCTCGTTACATCTGGAGCAAAGATGGCACTGATTCATTCTTCGTTAGCGACCTTGAAGATGAGTCCAAGCCTGACCGGTATGCTGCTGAATATCGCGCTGAGAGCCAGCCTGACGGAATCATAGGAATAGATAACTGGCGTGACTTTGTTGTCTGCTTCGGAACGTCGACGATTGAGTATTTCAACCTGACCGGAAACTCATCGGCGGTTGGCGTTGCGGTCTATCAGTCACAGCCCTCCATGATGGTGCAGAAGGGCATTGCTGGCACCTACTGCAAAACGAAATACGCCGACACTCACGCAATTATCAGCCATCCGGCAACCGGAGCTCCATCTGTTTATCTGATTAACTCCGGCGCTGTTCAGCAGATTGCCACCTCAACCGTTGAGAAAATTCTCCAGAGTTACAGTGCTGATGAACTTGCCTCTGCATACATGGAGACAACACGTTTTGAGGCTCACGAGTTATTGCTTATTCATCTACCCCGGCATGTGATGGTTTATGACGGCTCAGTAACGCAGGGGGGCGCTCAGTGGGCAATCCTTAAGACGGGATTCTTCGATGATGTTTATCGCGCGGTAGACTTGGTTTACGAAGGCAATGCGATCACCTGCGGTGACAAGCTAACCGGTCAGCTCGGAGTGATGGATAAGTCCATTTCCAGTCAGTACACCGAACAGCAGGAACACTTGCTCTACACGCCATTATTTAAAGCCGATAACGCTCGCGTATTCGACTTTGAGCTCGAATCCAGCACTGGGTTATCACAGTTCGCAGAGCGCATTTTTATCTCGGCGACCACGGACGGGATTAACTACGGTCGTGAGCAGATGATTCCGTGGAACGCGCCTTTCCAGTATGACCAGAGGGTCATATGGAAGCGACTTGGCCGCATCCGCAAGAACATCGGCTTTAAGATACGAATTATCACCTCATCACCCGTTACGCTTAGTGGGTGCCAGGTAAGGATAGAGTGATGGCAGATGAACCGGTAAAGGTTAACGTGCAGTCCCGCCGCGTTGACTCTTCAATCCTTCCCAATACATTCAGCCAACCGTACCGCCTCTACATCATCCAGCAAAACACAGACATGCTCAGCATTGCAAACGCTGCTAACAATGCTGGTGAGCTTGCTTATGAGGCTACTGTAAAGAACGAGCAGCAGGATGTTGTCCTGGCAGACCACGAGAGCAGGATTTCAGCGTTACGTGTAGAAGTAGACGATCACGAAATCCGCATCACTGGTAACACAGCTGCAATTTCTGCTTTGTCAGTAAGGGTTACTACAGCCGAAGGGAATATCACAACTCTTCAGACTGATGTTTCAGCACTTCAATCAAGCGTCACATCCATACAGACTGACTACGTATCGAAATCAGCCACGGCAAACCAAACGGTTCAGTCAGCAGGCGGTTCGTTACTTGTTGGCAACGTAACGTCACCAACAGCAGACAAACTGCAGGTGCTTGGCAGTGAAAACGTCTCAGTATCGTACAAAGTTGCAGGCTTGCAGGTGGTTGGAGCACGCAATACTGGCTGGACAGCTTCCACCGGCACCGCATCAAAGGCCGGAATAAACGGTAGCACTACATATACCGTTAGCGCCACATACACGCAGTCTGAGATTCAGGCAATCGCAACCGGTCTGCAGCAAATCAGGCAGTGGGCTGTAGCTATGCAGACTGCAATCGGGGCGACGTCTGGACACGGGTTGATAAACGCATGATTACTTTCACCCCAACACGAAACATAGACCTCATTGAGACGGTCGGCAACCATCCTGAAATCATCGCCGGAAGCAATAACGGAGACGGTTACGATTACAGGCCTGAGTGCAAATACTTTGAGGTGCATGTTCATGGCCAGTTTGGTGGGATTATCTATTACCACGAGACCCAGCCACTAACCTTCGACACTCACGCAATGTATTTACCAGAAGCGAGGGGCTTCAGCTTCGATATTGCGATGGCATTCTGGCGATACCTCCTTGCGAATACCGGCTTCGCCTGTGTGATGTCATACGCAGCGCGTAAATTCCGTCACGGCCAGATGTACTGCACATCTATTGGTCTGAAACGCGTCGGAACCATACGCAAATACTTCAAAGGCGTCGATGACGTCACTTTTTACTCAGCAACCCGCGAAGAAATCCAGGAATTCCTCTCCCGTCATTCTAAATAGGTAAAATCATGCTCATTTTTCAATTAGCGAGTAAGCATCTCGAGAATCGCCTGTACCTGAAAGGCGGGAAGGGCGGTGATGGTGGGTCAAGTGCACAGGCAAAAGCGCTAAATAAGCAAACTCAGCTTCAGCGTGACCAGTGGAACACCATCATGCAGAACCTTGCGCCATTTACGCCACTGGCGCAGCAGTACGTTTCTCAACTGCAAAACCTTTCCACGCTTCAGGGTCAAAACTCAGCTCTGAACGGATATTACAATTCAGACCAATACAAAGGCCTGGCAGATCAGGCTCGCTATCAAACCCTGCAGTCAGCAGAAGCGACAGGCGGTCTTGGTTCCACAGCAACCAGCAATCAACTTGCCACTATCGCCCCTACGCTTGGACAAAGTTGGCTTTCAGGTCAGATGCAGAATGCTCAGAACCTGGCAAATATCGGCCTTGGCGCATTACAGGGGCAAGCTAATGCCGGGCAGAACTACGCCAATAACATGGGTGCGATATACCAGCAACAGGCCAATCTTGCCGCAGCAAACGCTAACCGACCATCAGGATTCCAGTCTGCACTTGGTGGTGGGTTAAGCGGTGCGTCATCCGGCGCTGCACTTGGGAGCATTATTCCTGGAGTTGGCACAGGTATCGGAGCTGCAGTTGGTGGTGGATTAGGCCTTCTCGGATCACTGTTCTAAGAGGTAATCATGGCTACATGGCAAGGAACAAATGGCGGATTGCTGGCCGGGATTGGTGGTGTTAACTCGAATGCTCCAGGGGTGAATGACGCAAATACGGCATTAAGCCTGATTCGTCAGAACAATGACCTTGAGCGCTCTGGAGCAAATAACATCGGACTGCAGGCGTTACAGGGATTGGGCGGGATTGCTGATGTCTTTCAAAAGAGCCAGCAGGCAGAGCGGAAGCAGGCTTTCCAGAAGGCTTATGCAAATGCATACGCATCTGGTGATCGCAGTGCGTTACGTCAGCTCGCAACACAATACCCTGACCAGATTGATGCTGTACGTAAAGGTATGGGCTTTATCGATGAAGACCAGCAGAAAACAGTTGGAAATCTAGCTGCTGGAGCACGAGTTGCTGCAATGTCAAAAGAGTCCATGGATGCGTGGCTTAAAAACAACGCAGCCGACCTACAACGTGTCGGGATAAACTCGCAAGACGTCGCTCAGATGTACCAACAAAATCCTCAGCAATTCGGTGAATTCGTTGACCATCTCGGAATGGCAGCACTTGGACCGGTTGATTACTTCAACGTACAGGACAAGATTGTTGGCCAGGCTCTCGATCGCGATAAATTGAACGAAACCATCCGCAGCAATAAGGCCTCTGAAGCTAACACGATTCGTGGTCAGAACATCACAATGCGCGGACAGAACATGTCAGCAGAAACAGCGCGTCGCGCTCAGGATATGGCTAACAAACGAGCAAATGCATCTGGAAATGCAGGAGGCGACGGCCGCACTGTTCAACTGGCAGATGGTCGTACAGTGCAAATCGTTGGCAAACTTCACGGCGCTGGACAGAACGCATTCTATGAAGGCGTAGACAATGCAGGTAACACCGTTCGAGTGCCAGCAAACTCTATCGCCGCGCCGGCAACATCGGCAGCTTCAGCTCAAAACTACGCAATGTCTAAAGATATTAACGCAATCCTGAATGCACCAACTGAGAAGCTTGAATTCATGACGGGTATTACGGGCGGAAATGGCTCTCCTTCATGGGATGCAGAGGTAAGAAGTCGCTGGAGTGGTGGCGACCAGCGCCAGCTCTACAATGCGGCAAAACGCATTCAGGGTAAAATGCAGAATCAGGGCATTGCAGCTGCCAGGGATATGGGCGCAACAGGCATCAACACCGTTGCAGAAGCCAAGATGTACTTTCAGGGCATGCCTCAAGTTGACTACTCAAGCCCGGAAGCAATGCAGCAATCACTGCGCGACATTCAGCAGTACACCGACAACTACAACCAGCAGTACAGCGTAGATGTCGGTAACCGAAGTGCGCATTCACAGCCTTCGCGACCAGCACAACAATCTCAACCAGCGCAGCAACCACAGCAAAGCACCGGCTTCTCTTCACTATGGGGTGACTAATGGCTAAGGCATGGAAAGACGTTATTGCCTCTCCGCAGTATCAGGCATTGGCACCAGAGCAAAAAGCACAGGCACAGGAGCAATACTTCAATGAGGTAGTTGCCCCACAGGCTGGCAGCAATGCAGAGCAGGCTAAACAGGCTTTCTATGATGCATATCCAGTGCCAACATCTGAGCCGCAGCCGGTACAACAACCTCAGCAGCAAGCGCAGCCACAAGAGCAGGGGGGGTTCCTGTCCGACCTGGGCAATGCGGCAGCAGAAACGGGGCGTGGATTGCTTCAGGCTGGCGTTAACCTGGCAAACATCCCTGCATCAATGGCCGATGCAGTAGTAAGTGCAGGAGCATGGGCTGGTAATAAGCTTGGATTGAGTGACGGAACATACCAGCCAGCACCACGGGTAACCACAGAAGGCCTTGCGCAGGAAATGGGGCTTCAGCAAGGTGCATTAACACCGCAAACTACAGAGGGAAAAATTTTCGCCGAAGCACTTCCTTACCTGACCCCCGTAGGTGCTGAGCGAATTGCTACTCAGGCTCCAACAATTGCCGGTCGCGTAGCGCAAGGAGTATCACGCTTACTGGCAGAAAACGCAGTTGGCTCTCTGGCTGCCAATAGCGAGAAGAATGACCCGTCAGCACTGGCAACCGACCTTGGCACTGGTGTCGTATTAGGTGGAGCTATTAATCAGCTTGGGCGCGTTGCTGGCGCTGCATATCGCGGCGTTAAAGGTTCAATCTCTCCAGAAGCTCAGCAAGCTATCCGGTTCGCTAACTCTGCTGATGTGCCTCTGCATACAACTGACGTTCTGCAGCCTAATTCCCGCGTCGGCCGAATGGCGCAAACAACCGCTGAAAACATCCCATTCGTCGGGACTAGCACAATGCGAGCAGGACAGCAGGAAGCTCGAAGCCAACTGGTGAATGAGTATGCCTCACGCTTTGGCGAGTATGACCCGTCCATAGTAATTGGTAGCCTCAAATCGAAAACTGCTGGCATCAAACAGGCGGCAGGAAATCGGCTTGAACAAGTCCAGAACGCCATGACCGGGGTAACAATTCAGCCAACAAGAGCGCTACAGCAGATTGATGACGAGATAGCCAGCCTTCAGAAGCTTGGCAAGGTCGCAGATACGGACACCATCAGCAAACTACAGGCATATCGTGATGAGCTGGCAGGCGGGAACGTAGATTTGCAGCAGTTGAGTAATCTGCGTAGCCAATTCAGGCAGGATGTTAAGGGTGAGCGCGTCGTTATGCCTAATCGTTCAGATGCGGCAATTCAGCGCGTCTATAGGGCTATGACCGGAGACATTGATAGCTCCATTGGTCAGAACCTTGGCAACGACACTCTACGCCGCTACAAGCAGGCCAACGCTGTATACGCAGATGAGGCTAGCAAGCTTCAGAATACGCGCCTGAAGAACGTTCTGATGAAAGGTGACCTGACGCCTGAGGTCGTAAACAACATGCTTTTCAGCAAGAACAAATCCGAAGTTCAGAATCTCTACAACTCTGTCGGACAGATTGGCCGTGCCCAAATGCGTAACGGCATCATCGGAAAGGCTATGGAGAAATCTGGAGGCTCACCTGACCAGTTCCTGCGACAGGTTAATCTGATGTCTAACCAGACTGGAATCGCATTCAAAGGACGAGATGCTGCTTATCTGAAAGGACTGAAGAACTACCTGGAGTCTACTAAGCGAGCTGGACAAGCTGGAGTGACCACACCAACCGGCCAGCAGGCGATCCCATTCATTATGGGAATTGGCACTGTGACTAACCCTGCGTTATTAGGGGTTGGTGGTGGTTATGGATTGCTTGCAAGGATGTACGAGAGCGAGCCGGCACGTAATGCAATGCTTCGCCTGGCAAACACTCCGCGAGGCTCTACAGCCTTTGAGAAAGCGTTATCTGATGTTGAGCGAGTAATTAACTCATTCGCTCAGGGTGCTAAATCTGAAGCCTTAAGCGAATAAAAGCCTACCCACCACAAGGCCGAAGATTAAGAAAGCAAAGTTCAGCAAGTCACGTTCCATAAATCCTCCACTCTTTTAACCAATTATAACCGACCTTAACGCAACGCTGCGCAAGTTTTAGCTTGTGCGGCTTTGCTGCGCCCGGAGCACAGTAAATGACCGATATCACCGTTAACGCAGTGGTAACTAATCCGCGTCCAGTCTTCACAGATTCACGCAGCTTCAAGGCTGTTGCTAATGGGCGTATATATGTAGGGACTATCGATACCGATCCTACAATTCCATCAAATCAGATACCTGTTTACATTCAGAATGAAACCGGGCCGCTGGTACAGATACCTCAACCGCTTGTTATTAACTCTGCCGGTAAGATTGTATATGGAGGACAGCTTGTAAAAGTAGTTACGCAATCAGGATACAGCATTGCGGTATATGATGCATACGGAGTCCAGGTAGACTACATACCAAATGTTCTTGGCTACGATCCTGATCAACTAATTCAGAGACTCGCTGACAAAGATGGATATTCATTAATAGGTGAGGTCCAGTCAGTCGCTGGCTTTAATGGAATGACAGGGACCAACGGCAAAAAGGTTAGACTTAAAGGATGGTACACTGGAAGTGCAATCGGTGGAGGAGAATTCTACTTTGACACCACAGTGGCAAAGTCTAAACATGATGGTGGTAAATACATTAGCCCTACCGTTCCATACACCACTGCAACCGCTTTTGTTTCAGGAACTGGTGAAACAGACGCATCAGGATTCGGGGTATGGGTCAGATCTGGAATCACCGACGCATTGCGCGGTGAGTGGTATGGGATGATAAACGGCATTGACGTTACAACCATGTCGCAAAAAATGGCCAACACAGCAGGTGTCGAAGGTTATGGGCTTATTTGGCCTGTTGGAAATATGCTGCTATCAGGCCAAGTGAATGTTCTGTGCGACAACTCAGCAAGCGGCCAGGTAAAGTTCCTGAAAGGAGCAGGGAAACGAGGAACTGTATTTACCATTGATGTTCAAGGTGGCTATACAGGGGCTACTTTAACTGTATTTGGCTCAATTGGAACAGCAAATGCCACTCATGACATGATTACCATTGAAGGAATGAAATTCAGAGGTAACGGGACAAGAGCCAATAATAATAACAATACAGGTACCGGGCTTTACATTCAGAACATGCTTGGTTTTAGCCTGAAAGACATAAACACAGAAAACCTTAATCGTGGATGGATTGGACAAAATAGCCTGTACGGTCATGCATACTCATGCCGATTCCAGTCATGCCAGGAAGCTGTACTTTTCCGGAGAAATGGACTCAATACTGGCGTTAATGCCATGCATTTCGACCGTTGTGACTTTAACGATAACATCCTTTACGCTGTGCATGCGACTGATTCACACGCAGTTAAATTCACATGCTGCACATTCGAAGGCAATGGCGGCAAGCTAGACAATCAAACTCCACAACAAGTTATACCTGGCGTTGCATGCTGCCAGTTTGATACCGCAGGTGCAGCCGGTGGGGTTATTGCAACATTCGATACGTGCTATTTTGAAGCAAATGCTATTGTTGATGTTAAGTTGCTTGTCAACATTAACAGAACTCAGCTTATATCTGTAAGGAACTGCATCTTTAATAAAACAAGAACCGATATGACTGCTGGCAGGGTGCTAGTTTCAAACCCATCACAGTCACTTGGCTCAGGAGTTATGGTTACGTTAGAAATGCAGGGTAATAAGTTCTATTCAGGAACTAATAACGCAGATGCTCTATACCCAGATGTTGAGATGTCAGGAGCTGGTTTTACATCTTCAGGATATGGGCATGGTGAGATACTCGACTACAATAACACTTACACTGCAAACACCAAGGTTACAAGAGATGCATTGGTGGCGCATAAAAAGGCCCCAGACGATGGCTTCATTTGCCGTGGTCTATCAGCTGGAGGGTTTACATCTGCATCCTCAAGGAACATACAAAGCTGTACAAGACAGGCTCTCGGCGTATATTACATTGTTACTAACCAGCTAACAAACCAGTTTAACTTCGAGATACAGTTGGATAATGCAGGATTTGCAACTTTCAGCACTGCAAGTAACAACGAATCATTAACTGTGAGTATCTTTGATGGAACTGGCGCAGCAGCAGACAGAAACTTCAGGCTGATTGCAAAACTGGTATAATAAAAGGAGGGCTATTGCCCTCCTGTTTTTAAATCGGTTTCAACTTAAGGAATCTTTCTTCAAATAGATTCCTGGAAAGGAAGGATATAACAAATATAATCAACAGGGAGAGTGCAAGGCTGTACCAAAAGTCTATCTTGATCATGCTTACTACTACAGCCTGAACAGGCCACGACCATATGTATACCCCGTAAGATATATCAAACTTACCAGACCCAATCCCGGTCGCAAATGTGACCCCTGCAAGTATAGTCAGCACAGATAGTGCCACCCTTCCAAGCATATCAACATCAGCAACATTCCCGCTAAGATAATAAAGAACAAGAATACAAACCGACGCTAAAGTTAGCTTGTATTTATCTCCACCCCATTTGTCTACTGTCAGGAACATTAGAGAGCCTACATAAAAGTTGATCCCAAGCCTCAAAAATGTCCAGTATTGAACACCGTAGAAATATGAATTTTTAAGTGAATCAGCATACCCAGCACACAGTATTATGCTTAATGCGATCATAATTGCCGGAGAAATCCATGTCCTGTTTATGCTCATAAGAATGCCAAGGCATATATAAAGAAGGAATTCATAAGCAAGAGTCCATAACGGAGGGTTAACAAGCGTTCTCAGTCCATATGGGTTTTCTGCATTCCCTACGTTAATTCCGTGGAGTAGCGCCATATTCAGGAAGCTTTTAAATGTTTTCTCTGATGTTATGAATCCGATAACATCTTTTTCCCAGAACGGGACGATCACATAGATAACAAGGAATGAGCACAGGAATATTGCCGGGAAGATTCTAAGGCATCGCTTTACCATATACTGGTCAAAGCCCTTGGATGTTATGAAGCTCTTTGTAACAAGATATCCTGAGATTGAAATGAACATCTGAACCCATATGGAGTCAAGAGGAAACCATTGACCAGGATTTTCAAGCGGGAACTTCATAAACCCAGCGTGGTGATAGACAACGACCATGACAGCAGCAAATAATCTTAGAAGGTCGAAGCAGTTGTTTCTGCTCATAAATATTCCATGTTTAATTAAGACTAATCCGAGGCAAATGATGATAGCACTACTTTGCCACTTGATCGACACCGCCGATCAGTAATACTGTATTAATATACAGTATCTATCGGAGGTGCATTATGTGGTTTCCATCGCCAGCAGCAGACTACGTTGAAGAACGCATATCGCTCGACAAGCGCCTTATCGCGCATCCGTCAGCCACGTACATGATGATTGCTGGCGCGACATATCTGCGCGCCGGGATCATAAAGGGCGCAATGTTAATCGTCGACTCTTCACTAACGCCATGTGACGGCTCCCTGTTGGTCTGTGCAACTGATGGTGAGTTCAGGATTAAGCGCTATAGAGCACACCCACAACCGCATCTGGAGAATCTCGAGAATGGCAGGCGTGAGCGACTGCCGGACAATAATGAAGCATCAGACACATCGCGTCCGGTGTTCGGGGTGATCACCTACATAATCAACGATGCGCGTTCTGGCGAGTTTGATGATTGCCCTGTGATGTAGGTGGCGCTATGCCACCTTCTCATCTAACCAATCTGCCCACCACTGCATCATTTCGCGACGCGTATCGAGATATTCAGCGTGGTTGTATACAGAGCGAGTACCTCCGCTAACGTGCGCCAGTTGCATCTCTATCGCGTCTTTGTTCCAGTGCTTCTCGTTGAGCACGGTGCTGAACTGATGTCGCATGCCATGACCGCTAGTCTGGCCTTCGTAGCCAATGCTGCGTATCACGCCGAGCACAGCATTCTCGCTGATAGGTTTCTTCCTGTCGGTTCTTCCAGGGAAGCACAACTCATACTGGCCAGTGATTTGTTGCAGGAATTTGAATAGTTCGATAACCTGGTCCGACATTGGAATCACGTGTAGCTTTCTTCCTTTCATGACTTCAGGGTCAACGCTGATTAACCTGGTTTCGTAATCTATTCCTGTCCATACCAGCGAACGCAACTCCACAGTGCGCATAGCAGTATAGTGAAGAATCTGCGCCGCTATCTTCGAGACAATCCAACCGCCATACGCGTTTAATGCCCTCTGGAATTCGTGTATACGGTGCATAGGAAGGAAAGGATAGTTCTGCTTTCTATACCCCTTCATAGCGCCAGCAAGGTCTCTTGATGGGTTGTATTTAGCCCTGCCAGTTATGATCGCATAACTGAACACCTCACCACACCTTCTCCTCGCCTTATCAGCACGCTCCATTGCGCCCCTGTCCTCGAATAGCCTGATGACCTTCAGCAGCGTCATTGGCTCTACATCATCCATTCGCAAGTGGCCGATGACCGGCAGGATGTCGTCAGTGAACATGCTCATCATCTCGTCCGCGTACCCCTTCGACCACACCTTTGCTTTATGCGCATGCCACTCGCGGAAGATATCGCCGAATGAGTCAGCCGCTTCTTCTTTCTCTTTCTTCTTTAATGCCTGCTTCTGCTCTGCCGGATCAACTCCGGTAAGCAACTTCATTTTGGCTTCTGACTGTTTAGCCCTTGCTTCAGTGAGGGAGATTTCAGGGTAGGGCCCAATGACCAGCGTCTTTTCCTTTCCATCGAAACGGTAACGCATGCGCCATACCTTTTTACCTGATGGCGGCACGAACAGAAAAAGCCCTCCGGCATCAGCCAGGCGATATGATTTTTCCGCAGGTTTGGCTGCGTCGATTTGCTTTACCGTAAGCATGTGGGCATAAATCCGTGGTCATTTTGCAGTGTGCCCACAATATGCCCGCAAAATATTCTGGTAGTCAACGAACAATGGCGAACGCATTCGAACGTAGATTATGTGTAATTGTAGTTGTGATGGGGGATTAGGGAACTGGTGCAAACGTGGAAGAACTTCAATGTGGTGTCCCCTGCAGGAATCGAACCTGCAACTAGCCCTTAGGAGGGGCTCGTTATATCCATTTAACTAAGGGGACGAGGCGGCACGAGTATAGCGTTATTTACACTTTGCGTTAAGCGCATCGCCGCCTGACTGCTCAAAGAGTCACCATTCAGGTCGATTTTTTTGTCGGTTTATCATCATTTTCCCGCGCCTTACGCTCAGCTTTGCGTTTGTTAGACATGTCGTTACGGATTTGAGCATGGCTTAACAGTGCGAAAATAAACGTCCCGCCGCAGATATTTCCCGCCAGCGTCGGCAGGGCGAACGGCCAGAAAAAATCGCTCCAGTGCAGCGTACCGTTAAAGACCAGATAGAGGATCTCCACGGTACCGACCACAATGTGCGTGGTGTCGGCCAGCGCGATCAGCCAGGTCATCAGGATGATCACCACAATTTTTGCGCTACCGGCAGAAGGAAACATCCAGACCATCGTGGCGATAATCCAGCCGGAGATGATGGCGTTTGAGAACATTTCGACGGGCGTGTTTTTCATCACGTCCATGCCGATTTTCACAAATGCGTCCCGGGTGGGTTCATCAAAAATGGGCATATATTCAAACGCCCAGGCCGCGATGCCGGTACCGATGATGTTGCCCAGCAGCACCACGCTCCACAGACGCATTAACAGACCGAAATTGCCGAGGGTAGGGTTTTGCATCACCGGCAGAACGGCGGTGACAGTGTTTTCGGTAAACAGCTGCTGGCGAGCCATAATGACGATAATAAAACCAAAGGTATAGCCGAGGTTCTCCAGTAAAAAGCCTCCGGGCACACCTTCCAGCTGAACATGAAATATCCCTTTTGCGAGCAGGGACGCCCCCATTGACAGACCCGCAGCGATAGCCGACCAGAAGAGGGCCATAGCATCGCGCTCCATCTCTTTTTCGCCATCCTGGCGTATATGTTCGTGGATGGCCATCGCGCGGGAAGGGAGGCGATCCTCATCAATTTCTATCTTCTCGCCGCGCGCTTTCTCCTCGCTTTCAATTTCAATCTCCTCATTACTCTCGCCAATTTTTTCTTCACCCACTTCTTTCATATCTGCTCCCGGAGGTTGATCTTTCTTTAAAGCGTAGCGGCTTTTATCCGGATGCCTGTGGGGATGGTCTTAAATTGGTGGCAATGACAACAAAGGTGATACATCTCTTTCAAAGACATTATAAAATTGCCAGCGAAACGAATTCCAAAAGCCAGGCTATGCTGAGATCAGAGTCACGGTGATTACTGCCCGTAATTGTGCTCATAGACATCGGTAAACGTGCTGTTACAATCGCTTGCACGTTTACAGACGGAGCATCAACGGCTCCGTTACGGATGGCAATCAACGATAGCCATACTGAACAGGGAGATATTTATGAAACTTCGGCTGTCGGCGCTTGCGCT
>OKVL01000275.1_pt1 | contig 35918 bp, 28 predicted proteins | sample 1606791 | NCBI WGS metagenome assembly OKVL01 (sample SAMN03281006, study PRJEB24777) | human gut metagenome | isolation source: fecal sample PR165 from 1 month old male Malay infant, vaginally delivered...
GATGTGCATTTTTTTACGCAGACGACGGCTACGGTTCTTTGCCATTATTTCACCCTCTCGAACATTAAGTCCCATACGCCGTGGCCAAGACGATGACCACGTTGTTCAAATTTGGTTACCGGGCGCGATTGTGGGCGCGGTACATAATCGTTACTCTCTGACTGGTTTTTATACCCGTCGATAGATGACATCACTTCCAGCATGTGCTCCGCATACGCTTCCCAGTCGGTTGCCATATGGAACACGCCGCCCAGCTTCAGCTTACTTAAGATATGCTCAGCAAACGGTACCTGAACGATACGGCGTTTATTATGACGTGCTTTATGCCACGGGTCAGGGAAAAACAGCTGAACCATAGATAAAGAATTGTCAGGAATCATTTTATGCAGGACTTCAACGGCATCATGGCACATGACACGCAAGTTCTCGACGCCCTCTTCATGGGCTGAAGCCAGACACGCGCCAACGCCCGGCGAGTGAACCTCGATGCCGAGGAAATTCTGTTCCGGACGCGCTTTCGCCATCGCCACCAGCGAAGCCCCCATCCCAAAACCAATTTCAAGCGTGACTGGCGCATCGCGACCAAACAGCGCAGCGAAATCTACAGGCTCTTCGCTGAACTCAACGCCCATCACCGGCCAGTAGTTTTCCAGCGCGTGCTCCTGCCCTTTCGTCAGTCGCCCCTGGCGACGAACAAAACTACGAATCCGGCGCAGAGGGCGGCCGTTTTCATCAAATTCCGGTGAAATGACGTCGTTCTTCATAAAAGTTTAGTCTGCTGTGTTTGAGTTCTGAAAACGGGCATTATCCAAAGTTAGTTGCCGGATGCAAGTAAAGGAAGAAAGTGAGCAGCGGAAAGTTCCGGTTTACACCCCGTTGCCGCTGTGCTGCAATCTTGCCCCCGGCAATAATGAAACGGTAATCATGCAAGCCTCTCAATTTTCAGCTCAGGTTTTGAGCTGGTACGACAAATACGGGCGCAAGACGCTGCCCTGGCAAATTGACAAGACGCCTTACAAAGTATGGCTCTCTGAGGTGATGCTGCAACAAACTCAGGTTGCCACCGTTATCCCCTATTTTGAGCGCTTTATGGCGCGCTTTCCGACGGTAACGGATTTGGCCCATGCGCCGCTGGATGAAGTTCTGCATTTATGGACCGGGCTGGGCTATTACGCCCGTGCGCGTAATCTGCATAAAGCCGCGCAGCAGGTTGTGGCGCTGCATGGCGGTACTTTTCCGCAAACCTTTGATGAAGTCGCCGCCCTGCCAGGCGTTGGACGCTCGACCGCAGGCGCTATCCTTTCACTCTCTCTGGGTCAGCATTTTCCGATTCTTGACGGTAACGTCAAACGCGTGCTGGCTCGCTGTTATGCTGTAAGCGGCTGGCCGGGGAAAAAAGAGGTCGAAAAGAAACTGTGGGAACTGAGCGAGCAGGTTACGCCTGCCCACGGCGTTGAGCGTTTTAACCAGGCGATGATGGATTTAGGCGCTATGGTTTGTACACGTTCAAAGCCTAAATGTTCGCTGTGTCCGTTAGAAAATGGCTGTGTAGCGGCCGCCAATGCAAGCTGGGCGCTGTATCCTGGTAAAAAACCCAAACAGACGTTACCGGAACGTACGGGCTATTTTTTACTGCTGCAGCATGATGACGAGGTGTTGCTATCGCAGCGTCCGCCCAGCGGCTTATGGGGTGGTTTATACTGTTTTCCTCAGTTTGACGACGAAGATGGGCTGCGTAAGTGGCTGGCGCAACGGCAAATTAACACAGATAATCTGATCCAACTTAATGCGTTTCGCCATACCTTTAGCCATTTCCACTTAGATATTGTGCCTATGTGGCTTCCCGTGTCTTCATGCACCTCATGCATGGATGAAGGCAACGCGCTCTGGTATAACTTAGCGCAACCGCCATCTGTTGGGCTGGCGGCTCCCGTGGAGCGTTTGTTACAGCAATTACGTGCCGGTACACAGATTTAACGTAGCGGTCGAAAGAGAGGATTTTTTATGAGCAGAACGATTTTTTGCACTTTCCTGCAACGCGAAGCAGAAGGTCAGGATTTTCAGCTGTACCCAGGCGATCTGGGAAAACGCATTTATAACGAGATTTCTAAAGAAGCCTGGGCGCAATGGCAGCACAAGCAAACCATGCTGATTAACGAGATGAAACTCAATATGATGAACGTCGAGCACCGTAAACTGCTGGAGCAGGAGATGATCAACTTCCTGTTTGAGGGTAAGGACGTGCATATTGAAGGCTATACACCAGAGTCATAAGAACCGTTGCCGGATGGCGCTGCGCTTATCCGGCCGACGATTTAATCTGGTCCTTGCATATAACAAACACAACACGCACTCCCGGAATGATGAAAAAATATCTCGCGCTTGCCGTTATTGCGCCGTTGCTCATCTCCTGTTCCAGTTCGACCAAAAAAGGCGATTCCTATAACGAAGCCTGGGTCAAGGATACCAACGGTTTTGATATTCTGATGGGGCAATTTGCCCATAACATTGAGAATCTGTGGGGATTTAAGGAAGTGCTGATTGCGGGTCCGAAGGACTACGTAAAGTATACCGATCAGTACCAAACCCGCAGCCACATCAACTTTGATGACGGTACGATAACCGTCGAGACCATTGCCGGAACAGATCCTGCCGGGCACCTGCGTCGGGCGATTATCAAGACGTTGCTGATGGGCGATGATCCGGGTTCTATCGATCTCTATTCCGATGTCGACGACATTAAGATTTCCAAAGAGCCGTTCCTGTACGGACAGGTGGTCGATAATACCGGCCAGCCAATTCGTTGGGAGGGACGTGCCACCAACTTTGCCAACTACCTGCTGCAAACGCGACTTAAAAGCCGCAGCAATGGCCTGCGTATCATTTATAGCGTAACGATCAATCTGGTACCAAACCACCTTGATAAGCGCGCGCATAAATACATCGGCATGGTGCGTCAGGCATCGCGTAAGTATGGCGTTGACGAATCGCTGATTCTGGCCATCATGCAAACCGAATCCTCGTTTAACCCGTATGCGGTCAGCCATGCCGATGCGCTGGGACTGATGCAGGTGGTACAACACAGCGCCGGGAAAGATGTGTTCCGTTCGCAAGGGCGCTCAGGCACGCCAAGCCGCAGCTTCCTGTTTGACCCGGCCAGCAACATTGATACCGGCACGGCTTATCTGGCCATGCTCAACAATGTCTATTTGGGCGGCATTGATAATCCAACCTCGCGTCGCTATGCGGTGATCACCGCGTATAACGGCGGTGCCGGCAGCGTGCTGCGCGTGTTCTCGAATGATAAAATTCAGGCCGCGAATATCATTAACAGCATGTCCCCTGGGGACGTTTATCAAATCCTGACCACCCGACACCCATCAGCTGAATCACGCCGATACCTTTACAAGGTCAATTCCGCACAAAAATCATATCGACGCCGCTAATGTATCCCTCTTCTGTCCCCTTAAACGAGGTTAAGAAGAGGGAAAAGTGTTAACTCCATCACTCTTTTGCCTTGCAATTAGAAATTGTTTGCAAATATTTGTCACAGGTAACAAAAAAAGAGTACTGCTCGTTGATAGAATCACATCATATAGCCACGGCAAATGTGCCTTTTAAAACATTCATCCGCATTACGGTGTGAGGAAATTAACATGAATCTTAAGCTGCAGCTGAAAGTTCTCTCGTTTCTGCAGTTCTGCTTATGGGGTAGTTGGCTGACTACTCTCGGCTCCTATATGTTTGTCACCCTTAAATTCGATGGTGCATCCATTGGCGCGGTGTATAGCTCTCTGGGGATCGCCGCCGTGTTTATGCCTACGCTGTTAGGGATCGTGGCCGACAAATGGGTCAGTGCGAAATGGGTATACACCATTTGTCACCTGGTCGGTGCCGCAACGCTGTTCGCCGCAGCCGAAGTCACCACGCCAGGCGCCATGTTCTTTGTGATTTTGCTTAACTCACTGGCCTATATGCCAACGCTGGGGCTCATCAACACCATCTCCTACTATCGTCTGCAATCAGCCGGGATGGATATCGTTACCGATTTCCCGCCAATTCGTATCTGGGGCACCATCGGCTTTATCATGGCGATGTGGGGCGTAAGCTTCTCCGGCTTTGAACTGAGCCATATGCAGCTGTATATCGGTGCGACGTTGTCTGTGGTACTGGCGCTGTTCACTCTGACGCTGCCGCATATTCCGGTCGCCAATCAGCAGAAAAACCAGAGCTGGTCGTCTATGCTGGGTCTGGATGCCTTTGCGCTGTTTAAAAACAAGCGCATGGCGATTTTCTTCATCTTCTCAATGATGCTGGGCGCGGAGCTGCAGATTACCAATATGTTTGGTAATACCTTCCTGCACAGCTTCGACAACAACCCGCTGTTCTCTGGTAGCTTTATCGTTGAACACGCATCGGTGATGATGTCGATTTCACAGATTTCTGAGACCCTGTTTATCCTGACCATCCCGTTCTTCTTAAGCCGTTACGGTATTAAGAACGTGATGCTGATCAGTATCGTCGCGTGGATGCTGCGCTTCGGCCTGTTTGCCTACGGCGATCCGACGCCGTTCGGTACCGTACTGCTGGTTCTGTCGATGATTGTTTACGGCTGCGCCTTCGACTTCTTCAACATCTCTGGCTCAGTGTTCGTGGAGAAAGAAGTTCGCCCTGAAATTCGTGCCAGCGCACAGGGTATGTTCCTGATGATGACCAACGGCTTCGGTTGTATTCTGGGCGGTCTGGTGAGCGGCAAAGTGGTTGAACACTATACGCTGAACGGTATTACCGACTGGCAGACCGTGTGGCTAATCTTCGCAGGTTACTCGCTGGTTCTGGCATTTGCCTTCGTTGCGCTGTTTAAATACAAACACGTGCGCGTTCCGGCAGGCACGCAGACCATCGCACACTAATCTTTATAATGAAAGAAGGTCACCATCAGGTGACCTTCTTTTTGGCCAGATGGCGCTTATTTCACAACATATCCATACAGACGCTTAATGCCGTCTGCATCCGTCTCACTGTAAACGCCTTGCAGTTCCGGCGAGAAGCCAGGCAGCAGGTTTACACCCTCTTCCAGCGCCAGGAAGTATTGTTGCACCGCCCCGCCCCAGACTTCGCCAGGCACCACGCACAGCACGCCCGGAGGATAAGGCAGCGCACCTTCCGCCGCAATGCGGCCAGCAGCATCACAAATACGCACCAGTTCAACATCACCACGAATAAAAGCGCTGTTGGCATCCTGCGGATTCATCGCCACGGCAGGCAGACTCTCCTGACGGAACATCGATTTTTGCAGATCTTTCACATTAAAGCTGACGTACAGTGAGTGCATCTCCTGACACAGTTCACGCAGCGTGTAATCCCGGTAGCGCACCGGATACTTGTTGAAGATGGTGGGCAGCACTTCAGCCAGCGGCGTGTCATTCTCAATGTGCTGTTCAAACTGCGCCAGCATCGCCACCAGTTGCGCCATTTTCTCTGCGCTTTCAGCCGGGGTCAGCAGGAACAGAATCGAGTTGAGGTCGCATTTCTCCGGCACAATGCCGTTTTCACGCAGGTAATGCGCCAGAATCGTCGCCGGAATACCAAACTCAGTATATTGCCCGGTTTGCGCATCAATGCCCGGGGTAGTTAACAACAGCTTGCAGGGATCGACAAAATACTGGTCGCGCGCGTAACCGGAAAAACCATGCCACTTCGCGCCAGGCTCAAAGCTAAAGAAGCGACGCTCGCTGGCAATCACCGCCGTCGGATAGGTTTCCCACGGTTTGCCATCAACCACCGGGGGAATAAACGGCTGAATCATCTTACAGCGAGCAATTATCGCTTTACGGGCCTCGATTCCCAGCGCCACGCACTCCGCCCATAGCCGACGACCGCTCTCGCCTTCATGAATTTTGGCGTTAACGTCCAACGCCGCAAACAGCGGATAAAACGGACTGGTGGAAGCATGCAGCATAAACGCGTTGTTCAGCCGCTTATGCGGGCAGAACCGCGCCTGGCCGCGAATGTGGTTATCCTTTTTGTGGATCTGCGAAGTTTGCGAGAACCCAGCCTGTTGTTTGTGTACTGACTGCGTCACAAAGATCCCCGGATCGTTAGCATTAAGCTCCAACAGCAACGGTGAGCTATCGGCCATCATCGGGATAAATTGCTCGTAACCGACCCATGCGGAATCAAACAGGATGTAATCACACAGGCTACCGATCTTGTCGATCACCTGCCGGGCGTTGTAGATCGTGCCGTCATAAGTGCCGAGTTGAATGATCGCCAGACGGAACGGACGCGGCTGGTCAGCCTTTTGTGGCGCAACTTCACGGATCTGCTGACGCAGGTACTGCTCATCAAAGCAGTGCTCATCAATGCCGCCGATAAAGCCAAACGGATTACGCGCCGCTTCCAGATAAACCGGCGTGGCGCCCGCCTGGATCAGCGCGCCGTGGTGGTTCGACTTATGGTTGTTACGGTCAAAAAGCACCAGATCCCCACGCGTCAGCAGCGCATTGGTTACCACTTTATTGGCCGCAGAGGTTCCGTTCAGCACAAAGTAGGTTTTATCCGCGTGGAAAACTTTCGCGGCAAATTTCTGCGCATGTTTCGCTGACCCTTCATGAATCAGCAGATCGCCAAGCTTAACGTCAGCGTTGCACATGTCCGCACGAAACAGATTCTCACCAAAGAATTCGTAGAAATGCCGCCCCGCAGGATGCTTCTTAAAAAACTCACCGTGTTGGTGTCCCGGGCAGGCAAACGTGCTGTTCCCCATTTCGACATACTGGGTCAGCGTGTCGTAGAACGGTGGCAGTAGATCGTCTTCATACTGACAGGCAGCAGTCTCCAGCTCCAGCCACTCCTGAGCCTGACCACGAATGACCGCATTGACTCCCGCTGGCACCTCCACATCGGATTCCGCGAACAGAAACACGGGTAAATGAAAACCTGTGCGTTTAAGCAAAGCAAGGATCCCGCTGCGGCTGTCCGCAACGGTAATGACGACTGCCGCAACGTCAGTAAAATCGGTACTGTCCAACGAGACCACCTGACGATGGCTGGACAGACGAGAGACCAGTTCACCACTGGCGGCAATTTTCATTGATTTCATAAGCGCAATAACCCGTTTCGGGAAAATCAAAAGTCCCGGCAAAGCCGCACTGCTTTGCCCACGAAATGACAGGTCAAACTGGTTACCAGCCCCGACCGCCAGACATCAGTAAAAGCAGATAGCCTCTGATCTTACTGTTATCCTGCAGTGAGCGTGCGCTTACCTCACCGCATGGTGGAAGCGTGAAGATATGTTGCAGGAAGGGGCAAGCGTCGCGCAAAAAGGCGATATGGAAGGCGATGTAGGGGGAATAATTTCATCCCAGGCAGCCCCATTCAGACAGGAGAAAATTCGCGCAATCATGGCACCTTTCACTGACAGGCGCAAGATAAAATCCGGAGCTAAAACCTCACAGATAAACAAACATTTTGTCTGAAATTAGCGGCATAATAATGCAATCTGAAACATATTTTCACCCAGTCAATTGCCTTCAGGATCAAGACGATAATGGGTATGCAGGAGCAAACGTGGTAATCGGACCCTTTATTAATGGCGGCGCCATTTTATTTGGCGGCGTTTTCGGCGCACTACTTAGCCAGCATTTACCGGAGCGCATTCGGGTCTCGATGACCTCCATATTCGGCCTGTGCTCTTTGGGAATTGGTATCTTGCTGGTTATCAAATGCGCCAACCTGCCGGTAATGGTTCTGGCAACGCTGGTTGGCGCGTTAATTGGCGAATTCTGTCATCTGGAGAAAGGGATTAACGCCGCCGTAGCCAAAGCACAGCAGCTTTTCACCCGTTCGGACGCCAACGCAACGCATGAATCATTTATCCAAAGTTACGTGGCCATCATCGTGCTGTTTTGCGCCAGCGGAACCGGGATCTTCGGGGCGATACATGAAGGCATGACCGGCGATCCAAATATATTAATCGCGAAATCGTTTCTTGATTTCTTCACGGCCATCATTTTTGCCTGTTCGCTGGGGATCGCGGTCTCTGCCATTTGTGTGCCGATGCTGGCAATCCAGTTGACGCTGGCCGCCTGCGCGGCGCTGATTTTACCCCTGACCACGCCTGCAATGATGGCTGATTTCAGCGCTGTAGGCGGACTATTGCTGCTGGCAACCGGTTTACGTATTTGCGGCATCAAAATGTTTGCCGTTGTAAATATGCTTCCGGCCCTGCTGCTGGCAATGCCGCTTTCTGCCGCGTGGACGGCATTTTTTGCCTGAGAATGCGTGCAATAGCAGCAATGTGGTGATAGATTGTGCAGTCTGCATTGATTTGAAGAAATTTCGTTGACGAAGCGAAGCGAATCGGGTTTAATGCGCCTCGTTGCCCGGATAGCTCAGTCGGTAGAGCAGGGGATTGAAAATCCCCGTGTCCTTGGTTCGATTCCGAGTCCGGGCACCACTATTTAAAGAACCCGCCCAAACGGCGGGTTTTTGCTTTTGGAGAAGCGGACTCTCCATCGAACTCCGTTCGATTATTCGCCGCCAGCGGCTCACCCCTTCGGGGCCAGCGCGACAAGCACGCTGTTCAACGCCTACGGCGTTAGTCCGAGTCCGGGCACCACTATTTAAAGAACCCGCCCAAAAGGCGGGTTTTTGCTTTTTGGGGAATAGAATCTAATCCCTTCCCGTAGCGCTTTCTTTCAATAGCATATAGCGATTAAGAAGCTGATTAATCCGCATATCGAGCTGCTGATACAAAGCGGGTGATACACTCCCCTGCTTTTTTAATTCGTCATCTATTTGACGCAATAACTCTTCTGTCGGCGGCGTTTGGTCAAGCTGGCGGCGGATAGTGAAAATGGCTGATTTCAGCTCCGACCCCGTCAGATATTTACCTTTGCGTTCATCAAGCATATTTAGCCGGGCGGTTAACGCGTCCAGACCCTGCTGGGCATCATGCCAGTTTTGCAGAGCGCTTTCCGGCAACGCTTCCGTGGTTAACGCTTTCTGTAACCCACTAACGAATGTCGTTGTCTGCGATTCCTCCGGCCACAGTGTGATTAACTGCTGCGCTAATGATGCGGCATATTCTCTCGACCACAAAGGTGACAGGTCATGTAAAACGTCCAATTGCCCTTGCGTTGCGGCAATTATTTCCTGCTTCTGTTCCTTCAAATCTGAAGATTGCCTCAACGTGGACAATTGCTCTGGCGTCAGCATCTGCGGCAATGGCTTCACCAGTTCATATCCGTCGGCGCGCATATGAGTGATACCAAGAAAAGCGCCTGTACTTACGACCGCAGTCACCATGACACCGATAGCAAACCCCAACCACATCCGTCGGGTTCCATGTGCGGTTTGAGTAGCAAAAACCGTTGCGCTCGATTGCTCTGATGGCACAGGTTCATTAACCACAAAGACCAACTGTGGCACTGACGTCTCAACGTTAATGGTCGCACCTGAAGCCGGTATCATCACAGCGCCCGCTCCCGAATCCGCTTCAGCCTTCTCCAGACGCAAAGCAGCATTGTGCATCCAGGTAACCACTGCCTCCAGTTTACTCAGCGCTTTCAACTCAAGTCGCTGCAGCACTTCGCAGGCATGTTTTAAACTCTGTTCAACCCGATACACCATTGATAAATCAGCATATGACAGCGTCAGCATACGCAATTCTTGCTGTAAACGAGCAGACAGCCATGCCAGAATCTCAACGCGGGCATGCGTCTGCTGCGGCCATATAGCACTCCAGTGATGCGTCAATAAGGCTTCCATAAGTTCCGCGCCTTCGGCAAGCCCTACCAGGCCCGCATTACGTATTCTGCCGACGGTATACCAGGCCAGGGTTTGCAGTTCGACGCCGTTATGACGAAACAATGTCAGGCTTAACTGTTCAACCTTGTGCCAGTCCACATCCGGGCGCGCGGGATGAGTCAGTTTGCTGATTTCATCGCGTAACTGCCCGAACTCCGTAAAAGCACGCGGGTCGCCACCGGTGATGATGCGATTCTTTTCCATGTCAGTACACTCTCGTCTCAAGCCAGCCCTGCTTCTTAAGATGACGAATAAGAACCCGCCCCTCAGGGGTAAAGTCAGTGCCATAGCGAACAATGCCCAGGTCCTGCAGTTCAGCATCGATTGCATAACGCAAATGCCCCGGCGCTTCCTGCTCCTGCATCGTTACCTGAATACCTTTTAGTCGCGGTTCATATTTCAATAAAACCTGAGAAAGTATGCTGATAAGCTGATGCGCCGTTCCTGGCATCCCTTGGAGGATTTTGGTCATATCCGGCAGACCGTAGTCGGGTAAATGTTTGAGGCTACCGGCACGAGTATTCAAAATCCGCTGCATATTATCGAGGACGGACAAAATGACCTGCGTGTTTTCACTCACTGCGTGCAAAGGAAAACCACCGGAAAAATTACCCAGCAAGATGTCATAAAGAGAAGGCCGTTTAGTCATTACTCGTCCTCCTGCGTCAGGAGAATCAGAGCCTGAGAATTTAATTCAATCACTCGCGCCTTATCAGGATCGAGATCTTCACGCTCTAACACTACACGCCATGAATCCTCAGACTGATCGGGAGAAATGAACATTCCCGCCACGCCAACATATTGGGCTTCCTTTTCGAGTGGAATATCGACTGTTACGCTTTCACCAGGACGTACCCGAATATCTTTCTGAGCCAACAAATCTGCTTTCACCGCCGTGCTGTCTTGCGCAAATAAAGACTGATAGTTTGCCGAATCAAATGCTTTACGATCTCTGAGTTGGTAAATACGTACGACAGTTGAAAGCGCGATACCCTGCGCATTTTTATTAGCGGCTTCTCTGGCGGAAAGATCCAAATGCAATGTTTTAATTTCCTTATAAAAAATTGACTTCGTTAATGACACTGCGCCTTCAGATACTTTTTGTGTCAGACCACATCCGGTTACCAGACTGGTCATTGCGGTTATTACGGCAAAATTAATAGCGATAATCGCCAGTCTCATCGGCTTCCCTCCGCTGATCGTGTTGACTAAGGCTCTGCCAAAGCCCAAGTGTAATCGTTATGAGTTGATTCTTCGTTTCCGGATTATCCAGACGCATTACAGCCGTTCGGCCGAGCAGTACTGCGCGTTCGCTTTTATTACTGGTAAGTTGAGCATCCGGAAGCGCCGAGCGAGGAATCCGTAATTGCAGCCTCGCATTCACTCTGGCACCTAAATAAACGTGCATCAGCGCGAGAAAATCATGGTAAAGCTGACCACCGGGTAACCAGTCACGAACCTCATCGGGAGCATCCGTTGTCAGAGTAATTAGCACCTGGCTGTTAATATCTACGGCGCTATGCCCCATCACCGGACGAGAATGAAGGCTAACGGGTTGCCGTGTACTCATTTTTAACGCCTTATCCAGCAGGATTAAGCGTTTATCATGAGGGGTCACGGTGATATTTGTTGTTGGTGATAATAAAGAAACCAGCGCGGATATTCCTTCCGCCGTGCGAGTTGGCATTCTCATTATTCCTAACAGCGCCAAAAAACGCGATAACGGGGTCTCGGTTTGTTTACCACATCCCGGAATCCCCAACCCGGTTAGCCCCAGTAAATATTGCGATGTTTCATCTGTACCGCCCGGGCGAAAGGTCGCTGGATAGCTATATTTACGCCAGACTCGATAAAACTGCGTAATTAAGCGGTGATTAAAAATATCCAGAAACTCAGCGGCAACGTCTGAGCCTTCCTGACGCTGGGCGATATCATCCTGATAGGTTGTCGGCAGCGGCGATTCCACACCATACAACCCCATAAAAGTGACACGAACCGTTGGCGGCAGTGTGGGTTGTTGCGGATCATATACTGCACTTTTTAGCTCCCCCGCCGGGAACCCCATTCCCGGATGAGGGCGAAAACGAACGGCATCGAAGCGCGGGCTTTGTTGGCTTCCGGGACAGGGTGCTTGTGGACCCCACTGTTCCAGCAACTGGCAGAAACGATAAAAATTGGTACGGGGCAGGTTTTCACCAAGGCTATTTAGCAGCCGGGTAGCCGCTGATTGTGATTCTCTTTCCATCGCAAGCTTTTCCCTGCCGGCTGTATGATTAAAGTAAGCTGATTAAACAAATGAATATCCGCATACAATGCAAAAAAGCGGTTAAGCATTTCACCAAACAGATGAATATCGCCCTCACCGGTAAATCCGTTCTCATCAAGCGTTATTTCGATGTCCACCCCTCGTAGTAGAAATCCTTTTTCAAAGCGCTGTATTTCATGTTGTTGAACATCCATGATCGCATCCAGACGACGATAATTAAGCTCATCATCCTGCCAGTTATAGAGAGACAACGTTCCTTTGAGCACTTCAGCGCTGGCCATCATATTCAGAAAGCTGGATCCCAGGTGACTCAACACTCGCCAGTGAAAACGATCCTCAGCGGGAGGGTAAGCGGGGAGAGTCGGTTTACACAGATTACGCACGGCAAGCGGCGTCTGGAGGATCTGCTCGCAACGATTAAGCAATGAACTCTGCAACGCTCGTCTGGGTAGCTGACCGTTTGTGCCGGTCACTTTCAAAGACACGGTTTCATACTCAGCCAGACGATCCCGCTCCCAGGCATCTCCTCCGAGTATCAGCCAGGTATCATACAATCCGGATACGCCGCGTCTGACGCGAGTATGGTAGTAACGTTCAGGCGCATTACGGCGCATCATGCCTCCCTTGTGGCGAAAGCTGGTAAAGGGGACATAGACGGCATTACGCGTTCGCTGCGAACCTGAAACCGCATCTACCGAATAAATTTCCGTGTGGCCATCCTGCAATCTGTGCGGACGCAGCAAATATTCGCTTTCAAGCCCATTAACCACCAGCGGATCGGCTTCCAGAGTGAAGAGATTAATAACCGGAACGCAATGAAGACGGATGTTATCGCTCCCCAGAGGAAGCTCAGAACTCCACTGTTGAGTCAGTACAGCTTCTATTTCAAAACACGCTATACCGGCAGGAAACGTTACCTTTTCCAGGCCGTTAAGATGGATAAACATAAATTTTTCGCGGAACGTAAAATACTCAAGCAATAATTGCCAACCGCCAAACGCCGTATCGCCTTTTGCCCATAAACTGTCTTCACTGGCAAATCCGCCCGGGGAAAAATACCCCTCCAGTCGAATACGTTCTACGCTATTGGGGAGTCTCAAATAAAGAGAGGCCAGACGCTTTGTCAAAGCAAGGTGCAGCGCGTGGGTCACCGGTGCGTCGCCGCTCAGATAAAGACTGAGGCGCGTCAGATCGGTTTGCGACCAGTCCATCTGTGGATTGCACTTTATTCGCATACGGATGGCCGAGCGTCCGTCAGGTTCGGCATCAATATTCACCACCGTGACAGACAGTGGATTGAGCGTGACGGGCTGAGTAGTACGATACTGACATACCGTTTTTTTAGGGCCAACTGGCTGGGACAATACACCAAACCCCGCATTGATCCGTTCGCTCATTTTCAGTACATCAATATCAGGTAAAAGCTCGACAATACTTAAGGAGGGAATGGTACGTAAATAATGTGGCCACAGCAGGCTCATTAAGCCTTCGGTAAATTCAGGGAGATGATCATCTATTTTGGCGCGCAAGCGTCCCATCGAAAATGCAAAACCTTCAAATAATCGCTCCACATACGGATCGGGAATGCCGACTTTATCCAGATCCAGCATCGCTGCACGATCCGGATGCGCCTGCGCAAACTCTTTTGCCGCTTCCCTTAAATAACGCATTTCCGCGTCATAATAACGCAGAGTTAAATCTTCCATTTTACAGTTCGCTTTTTTAGTTTTAGCCACACAAGACGGCGGCTCTGGCGGGATCAATGGCGACCAAACCGGACAACAGAGAGTCCATCTCTGGCGCCAGACGCGCTTTGTCACTTTCACTGCGGTTGGCTTTTAAACGCAGAAGTTTCAGCCGTCGCGCTTTGATTTCAAACAGCAGTTCAGGCTCCCATTGTTTGAGGGTGAGAGCGTGTGCTGTCGTATTCAATTCGCCAAGCAAATGCAGCGCGAGATCGTTGCGCCCACATTGTTCGGTCAGACGGGCCATCAACAACTGGCGTAACCAACGCTGTCGAGGTGAAATAATGCCGGGGCGAGTCTGAAGCCAGGCAAGCGCTGCTTCAATGCCTTCGCTATCCGCCAGCGCCAGCGCCTCGCTTTCAAGGAGCAGAATATCGTCATCCACCCCAGCGGTAGTCGCAGCGACTTTTTCCGTCCGCCAGTCGCTTTCCTGCAGCACGTCACGGGCTATCCACTCGCGGGTGACATCGTCAGCAAAGGGAGTTCCATCGTTAAAAGCCAGTGTTTCCAGACCCGGCATCCGATGTAGTAGCATTTTCAGATCGCTGATGATAATCGTGGCATTTTTATCCCATGGCGACCCCGCCCTGGTTAGAGCCTGATGAAGGTACCACTGCACGTCCAGCCAGAAATGATTCACTCCCTCGACAAATAAGCTGTCAGTTAACTCAATCAGTTCAGTCCAGTTTTGCTGCAAATACAGACGTTTGAGCTGCGCGCGGTAATCACTCTTGGGCGGTACCAGGCGTGTACGTCCGGCGCCATCTGGCGGAGGAAGCTGGCTGACCGTATCGAGGCGCACGCTTTTCATCAAATGATGCGCCGCCAGCCAGCCTTCCGGCTGATCGCTTAAGTATTTTGCCAACACTCGTGCCTGTTCCAGCAGCTCACGGCCAGAAGCAATACTTTTGAGGACGGGGGTTTCTGCGCTGTGTCGACTGGGTTGAGCGCTGATATTTTGCGGTACCAATGCCTGAGCGCCGCCAGACTGCGCCAGCCGATTTTCCAGCGCGCTATACAACGCCCCAAGCCCTGGACGAATACTCTCTTCTCGCTGACTAAATTGCTGCTCTAGTAGCATCAGCGCACCGGCGATCCGTTGCGTGTCAGGTCGTGAAACCTCGGGAAAACGCGCCAGACTATCCAGCATCCGCCCGCCTGCCAGCCATTCAAGGGCGGCCTTATGGCTGTTGGCTCTTAAGGGATGGAGAGAATCGCCATATTGCTGCATCAGGCCAGCCAGCAAAATCAGACCATCCGCCAGACCGGACTCACCATCCTGATGCAAACGCGCCCATGTGTAGTAGGTGACAACACGGACATCTTTACTGGTATGGGTCAGAATTTTTTCCGCAAGCTCAATGATGAGAGCCGTTTGCGCGCCAGACAGTTTATTCACCTCCTCTCGCATACGCTGAAAATCATCGTCATAGCCAGGATCTTCACCACCAGGGTTGGCTGCTGAAATGGGCAATAGCCAGTTTTGCCATAGCGCAGTCTGCGTTTGCGCCTGTTCAATTAGTTGCCGTTGTTCATCTGGCGAAGCCGTGCTGGCAGCCAGTAGACGTTTCAGAGCGCTCATTCTTCTTCCTCTGAGGAAATCTTGCTGCTAACAACAAAAATTGCTTCTGGTAGTTCAAAGTCGCGGAGTTTGAGTAATACGAGCGGGCCTTCACCTGCTTCCGTTCGCAGGGTGTAGTTCAGCGGCAATCCATCCTGCGCTGTCCAGCGCAGGTTAAAACCGCTGTTTACGCCAGCGTTATCGGTTATCTCCGCTTTCTCAAGCAGTCGTATCCACCCCCAGGTACCGGGGTTATCTGAGTAGATTCGGGTTCCCGTATTGGTGCTCACCCAGCTTAGGGTTGCCCCTGACGCTTGCGTATCGGCAGGCCAGACAACGTTTTTCCACGCTGGCATCTGATTAACGTAGGTGAGTTTCTGCCCATCCAGTACGAGGTCGGTCTGCATTACATCCCGCGCCGTTCCAGGACGCAGCTCAAAACGCATCCCGGCTTCTCCACGAATAAATGCGACATCCGCAATTTGACTGAGCTGGTCCATCGCCTCGAGGAACGCCGGATTAAACACCAGTCCCTGAGCATTCACCGTGTCGGCAACCCAGTGACGTCCCTGTTTATGCAGCACACCGCTTAAATGGCTTTCGAGAAAATGCGGGATCCGACCATTATCGCTTCGCAGATATTGCGCCAGCAGCGGCAGAGAAGCCTCGCTGCCAACATCGCGAAACGGATATCGTCCGCCGAATGCGCTGTTCCAGTCATTCACAATCAGCGCCTTCCATTGCGCATTCAGGCCCGCCGCGGTCGGTTGCAATACCTGCTGCCATGACTGCTCCAGCGGCTGAACAAACATAGTTTGACCAAATCCACTCCATGCTTGCCCCAGACTGGCCGCCACCAGATTGCCATAGTCACGCGTGGTGGTGAGATCGATGGTTTTGCCCTGAAACACCGTTTGCGCCAGGGCCTGACTCATTCCCTGCGGATCGGCTGCGTTAGTAATCTGCTGGAGTTTCAGCCTGACCTGCGTTACCCGGGTCAGGTAGGTTTGCAGACTCAGGTGGCTGATATCCTGCCCGGCCGATTGTTCATCCATCAAGGCCAGGATTGGCGAGAAGGTACTCGCCATAGGGCCTTCTTCCCGCGCATGCTGGTCAATGGTTTGATTTTCTTTAGTGTTAAATAGCTCCTTTGCCGACTTCACCAATGAGTCCGACAGCGCTTCACCGGTTAACCCTGTGCGTCCCTGAACGACGAGCGTATTCATTAACGCAATCAGAGGAGACTGACGAATATCGGCAATCAACGTGAGTTGATCGATAGCATCGCTTAGCGTCTGGGTGCGCTTCCAGCGAATACTGTTGAGAAAATCGAGCCAGTTGTCGGCAAAATCCGTGAAGTAACGCTCGCTAAGACGCGTCTTTAATGCCTGGGGAGAAAGAGGATCGCTTGCAGAATGCGTATCATCCCCCAGCACCTGATCCATTTCTTCCCGGCGGTTGTTTACGATTTTCTCTATGGCGGGCAAAACCTCCTCTTCCCAGGCTTTGCGGGTATACACGCCAGCAACCGAACTGCGGGTATAAAATACGTGCTCTGCCCGGGTATCGCCGGTCATGTCTTCCAGACGAAGATCGGTGTAATGCGGAGTTACCTGTTCAATGATTTTCTGATACAGGGCAGCTTCGCCATTGCGGATCCCCATCTGACGAATTAACAGCGTTCGCACCTGGCTAATAAGATTTTTATCGGCTGCTATTTTCCATTCAGGATGCGCCTGAAGGTGTTCTCCCCAGAATTGCCAGAGGCCAGGCCCAACGCCCTGCCATGATGCACGCGAAATACCCGCTCGGTCCGGCCAGTCTTGCATCAACGCCTGACTAAAAAATGACGCCTCCATCTGTTCAGGTCGGGAGAGCATCAGATACATTTTCAGCTGGTTGTAGGCGATCTTTGCCTGGGCAGCAAACTGCGCGCTGTCTGGAGCCAGCCGGGTTAAAGCCGTTAATTCCTGAGTAAGATGTTGAGCGGCTTCATCACGCAGGAGCGGAATAGCGATACGCGTATAACGCGGCCATAGCGCATCCAGCAGAGCATCATTTTGACTTAAACCGAAGCGGTAGTACCACGGCACTCCATTCTGCTGACGCCAGCGAAGCATGCCTGGCGTTTGCTGAAGAGCGGAAAGCGCCGTAAGACGCTCGGCGAGCGGTTTATCCGGGCCGCCTGCCAGTCTCGCCTGATCCAGACTTTCGCCGATCAGATTGCGATTCGCCAGGAAAGACACCACCATTCCCGCCCCCCATAGCAGTATCAAACCGGCTGTACAGACTGCCAACACCCCCATCCCTGAACGGCCTGTACGCTGTGCCTTAAGTTCAGCTGGTAACGCAGGGAGTGAATCAAGCAGCGCACGCCAGCGCTCATCACGCCTCCAGGCATGCGCAACGCCCGATGAGGTACTTTCCGCATACTGGCTCAAGATGACCGCCGCCAGCGGCAATGGCCGATGCGGGCTAAAAAAAGTGGACAACGATTCGCTGATGGCTTCTGCGCCATGCATCAGCAAATTAGCCATTTTCAGTAAGACGTTATCGCGGATATTGCGCGTAACCTGCTGCGAGCCCTGCTCCGCCATCTGTATTGCGAGCGAGGTCAACTGCGAACGACATAAAGCCGTGGTGCATCCTGCAGGAAACAAACACGTCGCAGAGTGTAGGGTTACGTCATCCCGTGTGCCATGCAGCGACCAAAGGTACAACGGCACTCGCCAGCGAAGCGTGGTAAAAACAGCCTGAAGATGGCGGGCGGCATTATCTGCTTGTTCTGCGCTTAAAGAGACAACAGGTGCTGATTGAACCAATGCCTGCTGGTGCTGAAAGGTGGGGGTTACCCATACAATCCCGTCCAGCGGGCGCCGATGCAGCTTGCGTATCGCATCAAACAGCGTGACATCTGGCGTTTCAGTGAGCCCACCTCCCCAGATTAACACCACGCCATCCCCTTCAACCCAGCGCAGAGAGGTGAGTTTTGGCACCAGCAGCTCAACCTGAGAGGCATCCCCCATCACCAGCAGAATACGCGTTTTGGCGCGCCAGCGGCGGCCGTAATTCCCTTTTAGGGCATCACGAATTTCTCCTGTCCGTATATTCCTGGAGAGTATTTCCTCTATTCGGGATTCATTTTCAGGAAAAACGCCGACATTTTCCTCGCTTACGCGAAACAGATGCTCCCTTGCATAAAGGCTGATATACGGATACAGGCGAATCAAAATAATTAAAATTGCCGTGGCTACAACTATGAGAAATTTCTTCGTAGGTGAATCTGCACCCAGATACTCACCAAAGCGATTCGCCAGCCATGATAATCCCGCCAGGATTACCAAAAACAACACAGCCTGACTTCCCCTACTCCATAGATGGCTTGTCGTATTCATTATCACTCCAGGGTAAAACGGTACAGATATATGGCTGTTGTTCCTGAACAGAAACGATCAAATATGGTGCTGAGTGATGCTTTGACATATCAGCGGTCACACCAGCACATAGCCAACCGGAAAATGGACCGGGGATCCCCATAAATCGTTCAAGAACAATGGTGTTTTCAACCTGCCAATGAACACCATTCTCATGAGCAATTGGATAGAGTTGCGTACTCAACGAAGCAATTGACTGGTAATCAGACACAATGGCCCTGGTTTTTTTCGCACTGACCTGTGTAGTAAAAAAAGAGGTTAAATCTTGCGACAAACACGATTTATCCAGAGGCATTGGACGCAATAAGCGACATTTTCCTTCCAAACCGTAATTGCGCGCAACATCATCACTGGCTAAAAGAAAAACAGCCATTCCATCAGAATATTTATCGTGCCCATTAAATTGCAAAATCAGAAAAAGATCGCTTCTGACTTCAGCATCTTTCAGGTTCGTATCCAGTTGGTGGCACGGAAACTCAGTGACAATCCGTACAGAGGAAGGCTGCGGCTTGGCAGGTAAACTTGTCTGCCAGATGCGATGAAAGTTGGATTGTAGTAAGCAAATTTCTTCAGTTGAACCATCCGTGACGAGGGTTACATGCAACGGAATGCCAGTCGGTAATATGCTCAGAGACTCAGCTATACTGTTAAGCAAAACAGCCGCGGCATGGCATTGATTTTTGACCTGAGGTAAGTAATTGATACGATTAACCAAATCATATTGGTTTGCGATATTCTTTGAATTACCAGCAATAATTGCAACGGTAATTTTCTCTGGTAACAATACGCAGCTATTCATCACGACAATAGAGCGCTGTCCCCAAGACTGCCATTCACGTTGAGAAATCAATATTTCTTTTTGCAAAAACTCATAATATTCAAGCGCCCGCCCATATAAATACCCTCTAATACTGGCAATTATTAACCACAGGAACACTGGAAAAAGTGAAACCAGCCAGATGTTGACATCATTAATAAAAAACAGATGCTCTGTTGCATGCAATACAAAAAGTAAGATGCTTACTATTACTGATAATATACCGACCAGTATCCATCGCCAGAGAGAAAGAGGTTCAGGAGCTACGGGCGTGATAATTCTATGGCGTTCCCAGCCCATGGTTTCATCCTATTGATGCTTCCGGCGCACTTGAAATAACCTGACATCCACACAGACTATGGCATCCATCGACAACTATCGGTTTACCATCAGAAAACCATTCTGATGAACCTTCAATAATAGGATTAATGCCATGGAAGGGTATCGGACAACTGACCAGATCCCCCAGAAGAACTACTTTTTTCCCTTGAACAAACATGGTAGAAGATGCAGATATCACACTTCCTCCATGAGTCGTTTTATCACCAAGCAAAACAAAACCTTTTGACATAATGAACCTCCTAATAAAATATCTATTAAATAGTCTCACTAATCATTTAATATAATGATTGTATTGGGAACCACTATAAACATTGAAGAGCTAGCAATGTTTGGCATAATCCTTGATTAAATTAATTGTTACACTTTTGGCAAATCTATCTCTACTGAGTGTTAGTTTGCCGATGCTTTGCGTTCACTACTGATTTTCTGCAGCCGTTCGAAATCAGGTTCAGTTTCTCCAAGCTCGACTGAACCATCCGGATAAACCAGTTTTACCTGTTCACCATGCCCCCAGGTTAAAGGATCTATCCAGGTAACCACTTCATTAAAATGTATAACCGGCCTGAAAATGACACGTTCAATATCGCTATCAAGCCTGTATGCGTAGAAATTTTTCCGTCCTGTAAATGAAAGCGTTACCAGATTTCCGGCTAAATGGTTTTCCTTTTTTCGAGGGTAAAACTCCTCATTAATTACTTTATTTATCCCTGGCAGGGGTTGAGATCGTCCATTTGCAGCGCGGGGATAATGTTCATCAAACACAAACGTGATTCTTTTAAAAATTGTCTTATCAATTCCCTCAAGAATTTTACTGCCTTTTTTATACTTCAGCTTAAATTCAACATTACTCAGTTTCCAGTCACAGTACCAGCCCTTTTCCACCGGCACCGTAACGCTATAAATATTACTGTTCTTTTCCTGCTCCGGCTCATAGGTAGTGACACTGGAATCATCTTCGTAGTGTTTTTTAAAATTACCATCACGCCGGGTGCGCTGGCATTTATGTGAGCGATAGGTCACGGAGAACCACGGTTTCTCAAGAAGGTCCGGCGTATCCATTGCTATAGTGACCTTTCTGACATCAGATGAAAAGAAACTGCCGTCACATCCGGAAAGAACCAAGAATAGTAAAGGAGACAAGAGAAGCTTAGAGTTCTTCATCCTCATTAGCGAATGTTTTAAATCGCAATAGCGCATTTTTCCCGCCCTCCACAGATTCTGATATTAATAATGTGCCTGACATTTCTTCTTGCATTTTACTAAAAAGTAAATTCCTCTGTCTTTCATTCTCACAGACCGTTACCGGACCTTTGTAAGGTTCAATACGGTTAATAAACCTTTCTCTCTTTCTTTTTCTCTGCATTTCTCTGCCTGGATCGCATAATTCTAGCAACTGATTATTTAAGAATGGGATATATTTATCCCCCATCAGGTGATGCATCGGGTTAATAAATGAATCCTGGTCCGGGTTAGCGTTCGGAGGAAACAGCCTGGTGTATTGAGACTGGAGTTTCTCGGCCTGAGAATATGCTCCTGAGTCTAATGCCGGAACAAGATAGAACTTGCTGCTGTCATACAGTGCTTTAACATATTGTGTCTTTCTGTAGACCCCTCCATCGCTATCTAAAGTAGGCCCCATACAGGTATAGTGCTGTTCCGCTCTGAAGAAAACTACCACATTGCCATGATGTAAAAAACACTCGCTGTCAGCCACAACCTTTGAATAAGCCCACTGCGTTAATGACGCAATAAAGCCAAAAAAAGTACCAAAATAGTCATACAAATCGTTATCCAGCTTCGCTTCCGGCGGAACAAAGGTGACCATATCGGCGTCATTGACATGCCGGTAATGCACTATCTCCGCCATATTCTTTATGGCACTGACGGTAAACGTTCTGGGCATTCCATAGGTATAAAGGATTGGATTCCACGCTTTTAGCTCTGTGGCATAAATCAGAGATAGTGCACCACCTAAGCTGTGACCGCAGATATATAATGATTTGTAACTACCCCATTTATTCTTCAGGCTCAAAAGTAAATACTTAAACTCGTCATCAAAAACATATTTCGCAATACTGAACGCATCCCAAAAGCCTTTATGGACAAACCCCTCTGGCAGCAGTTGTTGAGGCACTTTGCTATCATCTATCCGGGTACTGGTCACTATGGGTCTGAACGTAAAATCACTTAACCAGTCCTGAAATTCCTGTGAACCACGCCAGCCCACGATCACATCATCATCACCATAGATATAAAATATTTGCGTATCGGCAAACTCCATACATTTATTATCTTCTGTAAAAAAAACCTCCCCCTCGCTCTGAGGGGTATCTTTTAGCAATTCTGCGGTATCGAGAAATACAGCACCTTTGTAACTCTTGCTAAAAGGTACATCAATAACGACGGGATAAAACAATTGACGACCATTTCCAAGATTAGGAATCGATGATAGATCCATGAAGCCATTAAAGAATTTGAAGAAATCTTCGCTATTTGAATAGGTCAAATTAGCCATCAATCCCTGATTATAAGCATTCACTATTGAATAATTTTTGGTATTATGCAGCAATAAGTTCCACGATCTAAACGGACAAATTTCCACTAATACTCTGGCATTAAAATGAAGTGCCGCAATTTTCAGCCCAGAAAACTCAGGGTCGGGAAAATGATATTCTGGATACTGAGCTAACTTATGTAACTCCTGGTATTGTCTTTCTTGCTCATCTTGATATTCATTTGAATCCCCCTCCTTTTCCCATACATATTTGTTATGTTGTTTATACTGTTCATCCCACCAGGGCATGGCGGGTGCTTTGTCGCAAAGATTACCGATAACAACGTGATAGATAATACATCCCGTCTCTTCATCAATTCCGAATCCATTCATTTTTCTAGTTTCGGAGCTCATTCTTTGTTCAGTGTTTAGCGGGCGCTGTTCCATTTCATCAGCCAATGGCTGGGCTTGAATCTTTAGGATCAGTGTGCAACGGGGAATTTCTTCAATACGAATAATACCATTCGCATCACTTACCCCATGATAAGAAGCTGGTTTTTCACCTCTATGCGTGGGATCGTTATCTGCCATATAAGGCATATTCGCTACGGGTTTTCTTTGTTCATCAATAAGCTGTATTTCGATCCAATTTTTCTTTTGTTCTGGCGCAGTTGCACTGCCAAACTCACCAGAATTTGAGGTTTTGGTTTCACTCACAGGGATTATTCCTTATCACTGGTTTTACTGTCCGGAAACTCAATTTTTACGGAGGAGGGTATTGCTGTGTATACTGGTATCGTCTGACCATTCTCATCTGATATCCCTTCATATACATCACCTTCAGCAGTCGTCATTCGATAACTAACATCAGGCATTATTTCTCCGGTCTTTTCACTAGTGATTGTGAAACCACCTTTATAACCTCGAGGCAGATCCTCTACTGGAGTATTCAAACTTGTAGCCCCTAATTTCTGCACATTCATTGACTTCAGCAGGATATTATTCGGACATCCCAGTTCGATATTCCCCTCTTTCAACCGGATATACGCCCCACCACAGCTCAGCAAAAGCTCCTCGCTCGCATTCACGGTGATTTTCCCCTCTGTGCTGCTTACCGTAATATCATTCTTCGCAGTCATGCCCATTTCATCGTCCTGGGCCTGAATATCCACTTTTCCCTTTGCCGCATACAGCTGCATCCCCTGTCCCTGCGCATACAGGCTTACCGTATCGCTCGCCGCCACCGTAAATGATCTGCCAGTACTAATATCCGTATTGTGCGCCGACATTATTCCCACGCTGTCCGTTCCCGAGGACACCCGTACGGCCTTCGCACTCATCATCCCTACACCCGCTGGCGCATGCAGAATAAGCCCCGGCTGAGCCAGTTCCTCCAGCGCATCATTGAGCGTCTGCTGGCTCGCTGTGTCTCCCGCCGTTGCCTTTGCCGTCTCCGCTGACCGCTGCAGACTCCTTGCCAGTGACAGCGCCTGCTCAAGCTGACGTATCACACATTCCATCTCCAGCATCCGGTCCACGGCTTCCGCCTGCATCTCTGCCGTTATCAGAACCCCTTTACCGCCGCGTACCGCCACCCAGTCGTCTGTGCGCAGCTCGGCCCCCTCTCCCCGCAGCGCACGCTGTGCATCCACGTTATGCCCCAGATTAAGCTGCGTCTTCCCGCCGTACTCGGTACTGAGCTTGACGTGCTCCTCACCCCGTTTGTCCTCCATGCGCAGCTTGTTGTTCGCGGGCGTGCGGATGACGTTGCGGGTATGATTTGCCTGTGTCACGTGGTCAGGATGCCGGGAGTCATGCAGCACATGGGCGATATAGGGCCGGTCCGGGTCACCTTCATGGAACGCCACCGCCACTTCTGTGCCCTGTATCAGCGGGAAGTGAATACCGTAGGTGTCGCCACCGTAGGGTTTGGCAAGGCGTACTGGCATACTTTCGTAGCCCTGCTGTTTCGCATCGCGGTCCGCATCAAACTTAACCCAATAAAGCCCGCTCTGATTTAAATGAGCATATTCATCATTCTTTTTCGGGCTTGAAACACGTGCCATTAGCGTGCCGCTAATCACTGGCCGCGGTTTGAGTGGAGGTCTCCAACAGCGCGTTTCACTGTAAATGGTCGCCATCAACACCACTTGTAGCGCTTCCTTTCGGCTTGCGCTGAATGAAACCGCCGTAACCAGCAAGCTGTTACGCACACTGGCAGGAAGCTTTGGGACAGGTGTCGATTCCGTAATATTCAGGACCTGAGCCGGGCGGAGGCTCACATCGGTTGATAATCCAGTGATTGTCGCTTGTGAGGAGAGATAACGTTCATGTTCCAGTCGCGCCCAATAATTCCCTGTCTCAGGCGCCGGCGAAACCTGATCACCCGTTTCAAGATGGCGTGGGCGATAGTGGTAAACATCCCCGTAAGTCACCCCGTCACCTTCACCGTAAGTCATATCGGCTTGTGCTGAAAATAATATTTTCTGAGCCTGGCGATGGTTATAATCCCCGGCTGTAACCGATGCCTGCACCGTAGACTCTTGGAACTGAATATCCCAGACTGAGTCGACTCCATTGTCATTCATTCCGGAGGGACTATTTAGCGGTAATGTTTTACCAAACTCCCATGCGCTTTGTTTGTCAGCAAAATAGATCACCTCTGTGCCAGCATCAGGCTGAAGCCGGAAGAAGAAGAATATTCCAACTTCAGAGAGCAGGCGTTCAATAAAAACCAGATCGCTCTCCTGATACTGATTAATTTGCTCTCTTTTGGGATATTCCATTACTAAATCAAAATTATATTCCCAGTCTTTTAAACCATGCTCCTGTAAAATTTGAGTAACCACTTCAGGAACTGACATATTAATAAAGAAACGGTGTGTGCGAAATTGGTTTTTCAGCAACGCGACAAAAGGTTCAATGATTATCTGATAGATAGCCTGGTCTTTTGAACCACTGACACGATGGAAAGATGTCACAATACCATGTACGATTTTGCGGGCAGTTAACTCACTTAACTCCCCCATTCCCATAGTCAATGTCGTTGATTTTCTGAGTATTGATTCGACCGCAATATCTTTATCCTGGCTGGAAAAATGTACTACGTATCGATACAGCGAACTCATTTCCTCTGTACCATTAAAGTTAATAACATCCAGTACAGACTTGCATGAAGGGATATACAATTGATAACGATTCAGCGTATTTTCAGATATAAATGACATCCCGCCGCCAAGTGATTCATCCATTCCCATATATTTAACCCCTGTAAATTTATAAAGAGCCACTTCCAGAACAAAAACTTACCCTCAACGCATTGTTTTTATTAAACTGACCAAATCTTTTTTCTTGTTAGTGACAATAGAAAAAGTAAATCGATGATTATCATTTGATATCCAAAGTTCTTCTCTTCCATTATCACTATAATCATAAAGATGAAAGCCAAGACCTGTTAGATAATCACGAATAATTCCCACATCACCACCGTGAAAAATAACAAGATTTGTTTCCCGTGTACTTCCATCAGGAGAAATATATTCAAAGCGATAATTATTTGATATCCTTGGAGCCTGCTTGATATCAACGTCAGTATAGAAATAGTAGTCAAAAAGATCGCTTTCCCGATATTCTAATTTATCTGGCCAGGGTATTAGCAGCGATGACAAGAAAATCAAAGCAATCGTCACCAGTATTATTTTATAGTAGCTCATTATCATTCACCTCGACAAAAATGAATAATAACCGCCATCCCCGGTGATAATTTCTACCCGACCAGAAGTGAAATCACTCCACGGTTGCACCCATGTCATAAATGAAGGCAGGCGCCCTTTATAAGGTTTATGGACAGCACAGTTATCCTGGGGGTCTGGAAACAGTAATGGTAAAAATCCTTTATTCTTATAATTGCCTATCGGCCCATAAAAATCCCATCTACTCAGTGCCCGCTCTTTACTGACTAAGCTCAGTCTTGACGGGTAGTCTGAGGGAAGGATTGCCCGGTAGAAGCCTAAAAGATCGGAGGTAAGATCCTCTCCGCTAAATCCACTGTCGGTATACCAACTAAAACACCAATTAGATTGCAAACGTTCAAACAAGCGCGCCGTCATCATCATCATGGCTAACGCAACGCTGTTTTTCTCACATGTAGATAAACCTTGTTTGATACGCCACTTAACAAACTTTCCTGTACCAAACTGGCGATGATATACAAACATCTTTTGGCTATAGGTGACGTCATAATAACCATCACGACTTGATTCACCTCGTTTTATATCTAACAGTAGGTTTTTAATATCACTTCCCTGTGCATGGCCTATATCTATCCATCCCAATATTTCGCTGTAAACAAGCCCTGTTTTACGATCCAAGGTCCACTCGGAAGGTTCAATAATATCGTCACGTTTACTCATCATTAAACTCCAGCATCATTCCCTCTTCATCATTCCAACTTAAAGTGAGTTGCTGAGGTTTTTGCTGCCGGGAAAGATACGTTAACAACTGCTGACTGAGCACAGGTAAGATTTGTTGATTCAGCAGACTATCAATATTCCTCGCTCCCGTATCCGGTAGCAGGCAAGCGGCGGTCAGGGCATCAAAAAGGTTCTCGGATATTATTGTGGTGATGCCGTAGTGACGCAGTAATCGCTGGCTAACCTGCTCCAGTTTCATCTGTACAATCGTACGTAACGCAGATTCACTGAGCGGATGGTAGATAATTGTCTGGAAGCGGGCCAGCAGCGCCGGCTGGAAATGATCGCGCAACAGTGGGCGCAGCAGTTCGTGCAACTCTGACTCTGTGGTTCCCGGTTGCTCTTCCAGCAGTTGCATCACTGTGTCGCCGCCAAGATTGGAAGTCATCAAAATAACGGTATTGCGAAAATCAATTTCACGACCTTCGCCGTCACGCATGAAACCACGGTCAAATACCTGGTAAAACAGGTTCATGACGTCGCGATGCGCTTTTTCTACTTCATCCAGTAGTACCACGCTATAGGGGCGTTTTCGCACCGCTTCGGTCAGGATCCCTCCCTGTCCATAACCCACGTATCCCGGAGGTGAGCCCTTTAGCTGGCTCACAGTATGCGGCTCCTGATACTCAGACAGATTAATCGTGATTAGCGATTTTTCACCGCCAAAGAGAATGTCAGCCAGGGCCAGCGCAGTCTCTGTTTTGCCGGTTCCGCTTGGCCCGGTAAGCAGAAACACGCCCTGTGGGCCATTTTCCGGCGTAAGCCCTGTTTTTGATGCCCGCAACCGCTGTGCGATTGTATTCAGCGCGTAATCCTGCCCGATAACGCGGTTTCCCATCTGGGTTTCAAGCGTCAACAAATCCGCCTGGGAATCCTTCATTAATGAAGACAAAGGTACACCGGTCCAGTCAGCTATCACCGTAGCAACGGTGCGCGCGTCTACATCCGGAAACAGTAACGGATGACCCTGCTGAAGCACACTAAGCTGCTGCTGTAATTCAACCGTTTCCGCCTGACGAGAAATATCACGGCGGGCGGCCAGCAGTTGCTCAGTGAGCGTTAATTCCTGGCCGTACTGGGTTTCGCGTTCATCCAGTTCGACAAGCAGACGATTTTCCCGCTGTTCAATACTGGCCAGCCTTTCACCATGCTGGCCATTTCCTACCGCGAGGTCTGCAAGCAATGCCTGCTTTTCAATTTCAAGCGCGGTGATCTCCGACTTCAAACGCGTCAGTGGTTCAGGAACGGTATCAAGGCTCATCCGCACTCTTGCACCTGCGGTATCCAGCAGATCGACGGCTTTGTCGGGTAATTGCCGCCCGGTAAGATAGCGGCGAGAGAGCGTAACGGCGGCTTTAACCGCTTCGTCGGTAATGTGAACGCCATGATGTTCTGCATAGCGTGATTTCAGACCACGCAGCATTAAACAGGCAGTGTCATCATCCGGCTCATCAACTTTAACCATCTGAAAACGCCGCTCCAGCGCAGCATCACGCTCAAAATACTGTTTATATTCGCTCCATGTGGTCGCCGCGATGGTTCGTAGTTCACCTCTGGCCAGAGCGGGTTTTAGCAGGTTGGCTGCGTCTGCGCCCCCCGCCTGATTACCAGCCCCGATGATGGTATGGGCTTCATCAATAAAGAGCAGAACAGGCGTTGGCGATTGCTGAACGGCATCAATGATATTTTTTAACCGCTGCTCAAACTCACCTTTCACTCCAGCACCGGCTTGTAACAGCCCAAGATCCAGCGTGCGTAGCGTTACTGATTTCAGGCTATCAGGCACATTACCTTCAGCAATACGCAGCGCCAGCCCCTCCACCAGAGCGGTCTTGCCGACGCCAGGTTCCCCGACCAGAATGGGATTATTTTTTCGCCGACGGGACAGCACATCCACCATTTGCCGGATTTCATTATCGCGACCAAATATCGGGTCGATATCGCCAGCACGCGCTTTCGCGGTCACGTCCAGCGTAAATTTCTCGAGCACGCCTTGTAATGCTGGCGACAACGTCGACTGAGCCAGGCCAGGACGCGCTTCGTCATCTGGGGAAACCTGCATCAGAGCGGCTTCTTGCTGCCTTTCCGGACGTTCATCCGACTGGACATTTAATAGCGGCAGAAGCCGTTCCAGTTGAATATGTCCGGCGCTCAAAAGAGGCCACAGGCCGTCACACTGCAATAGTGAAGGCTTTCCTACCAGTGCCATCAGCAGATGTGCGCCACGTATCTGCGAATTTTCATCCGTTGCGGCACACAGCCACGCTTGTTGCATTAAAGAAAGGAGCGCATCAGACAACTGCGGGCGACTTTTCACGGAACGAGGCTGAACATCCAGATGCGCCAGCAGTGACTGCCAGAGATTGTCGATATCCCATTCATAACGACGAGCAATGACCGTAATATCGCCCTCTCCCTGCTCCAGCAGCTTTAGTAACCAGTGTTCGGGCGTGATTTCTGCATGCGCGCGCGTCTGGCATAACGATGCCGCTGCTTCAAGCGCCTGAGCACAATAGGGGTTGAGACGTCGTAATAACACTGCTGACTGGTGTTCCATTTGCTTCCTGACTCCCTGTATTCAGGCACGCTACCGCCCGTGGCCGTAATCCAATGCCCATAAGGTAATAGTGATGTTGATACTCTCTGCTGAACCCCGCCCGGGACGCTCAGCAGAGGGCATAAAAAAACGGATGAGGAAATCCTCATCCGTTAGTGCATTACGCGGTAGTACGCTCGTTCTAGGCGTCAGAATGGATGATGTTGCCATCCTTATAGGTCCAGACGATCTTCTCGTAGCGCAGTTCAATCTGTTCCAGGTGGTTATGCTTCTCTTTAGCGGGATCTTTAATGTCGTACATCACCGGGTTTACTTTCACCACTTTCACGTTGTGCAGTGTGGTGTTGAAGTATTCCACTTCCTGACCCGCATCATTGATGCGATACCATTTGAACTCTGCCTGACGCAGGGTCTGACCGGTGGTTACAGCCTTGTACAGATACGGGCTGGAGGCATCGATTTCCTTAGTGAAAAGGAACGGGGTATGGATGCGCGTCCCGGTCAACTTACCGGTGTTGTTATCCGTAGGGATGTACAGATTATGTTCCTGGGCCACGACTTCGATACTGCCCACACGGTCTTTCACATCAACAGAGCCTTTAATATCCGCGCCGCCGTCGTCTTTCAGCCAAAGGTAGACTGGGATTGCCATAACTCTTTCTCCATTTTTTACTTCGCTAATGCGTCACCGCCTTGCGGTGACGGTTCCTTCATGCCCAGCACCTGACAGGCATCAGCCTGCGGTACCAGACTGATCTCTACACGGCGGTTAGCTGCCCGCCCCTCAGGCGTATCGTTGCTTTTGTAGGGACGTAATTCGCCATAGCCCTGAACGGCAAAACAGCTCTCCGCAACATCGCCGGTATCGCGCATCCAGTCGCGAACAGATTCCGCACGTTTGAGAGAAAGCTGCTGATTAGATTTATCGTCACCCACATCATCGGTATGTCCGGCGATGACGATCAGCCAACCGGGTTTAGCTTTGATATTGACCAAAGCCCTAATGAGTACTTTTGTTGAACCTGCTTTTAACGCCCATTTGCCCGTATCAAACAGCGACATACTGTCCAGACGTACGGTTTGCGGGGAGGTCACTTTCGGTTTTTCAGGTGGTAGCCAGTCGCTGATGGCGGCCAGCAAAGGCGGGATCAATCTCATCCCCTGATACAATCCCATTGAAAGAGAAAGGGGTTCACCTCGCTGATACCAGCGTTCCAGCCGCTGCGCATCCCGACGAAGTTGATCCTGAGCCTGAATCTTTGGCTCGACAGGATTACCGCTAAGATGGCGGTATACCGTCAAATGATCGTTGGTGATCCTGATGAGATGCTGGTTATTGATAAAGCTGCATGTCATTGCCAGCCCGACAAAAAGGCCGCACAGAAGACCACTTACGCCCACCGCTCGTTGAAAAGCAGTCAGCGCCCGGCGGTGGGATAAAAAAGGCAATGCTAAATCAGGAAAAGGCAACTGTACGGGCGCTGCTGACGCGGCTGGAGGAAGCGTTGTTTGAGCCGTGATATGCCGTTGCCACAGATTATTTTCGCAGACCGCCAATGAGGTGAAACACACTACCCGTAAAGCAGAGAAAAGAGGCGGAGCATGGCGCTCGGTGTCGCCTTGTACCTTCTGCAGCCATCCCAGTAAATTATCTAACCACACTGCATGTGTAAGATGAAAATGACGAGCCGGGCGCTCTTGCGAAGAGAAAGGCGCAAAGTCGTCTAATCCCGTAGCCGACTGCACTTCCGCATCCTGAGGCGTACGAATAAACCAACGTACACTCTCATTGCACTGAGGAGAATTCAGCCAACAGCACAGCCAAAACGGCGGTATACCTGATAACCAACGCCGGCTTTGGGCCACCACACGCCGCCAGCTGAGCAGCATGTGCTTAAGCGCGTCTTCATCATTATGCCGTTCTGGAGCCAAGGCCAGCATCACGGAAACGCGCATAAGAAGCCCCGGACGCTGCGTAGCTAACTGACGAACCAGAGCAATATAATGCTCCGGGGACTGGACAGATAAATACCAGCCCTGTGAACTCTCGCAAGAATCGCCGCGTCCGGCAAACAAGGGATCATTATCGCCACACACCAGCACAACAGGCCCACTGAAACTCTCCGGAGGGAGCGGAACTTCATGAGCAGAATGAGCAGACTTCAACCGACCATACTGACGCCAGGCATAAACCATCCCTGGAATGAAAAGCAGTAAAATAAAGACGGTAAGCCCACTCCTTACACCCGCACTTAACGGACTAAATCCCCAGACCAGCAACAAAGCCAGCACGGCCGCCAGCACAGAGTTAACGATCCCTCGCAACTGAGCCATGCCTTATCCCTGCCCAATAAGCTGAGCTACCTGCCCTTGTAAGACATGAGAAAATGTCAGCCACAGGGCACCCAACGCCAGCGCACCGACAATCCATGCCAACCACCAGCGGCGCTTACCGCCTGAGAATCCAGAGGCCAGCATGATAACTGGGGCATCGTGCTTTAACTTAAAAGGCATCGCCTGAGTCGCCAGCGCTTCAAGAACATCTTCACGACGCTCGTCACCTTGCTCACGATAGCGCCCAACAAAACCGAGCGTGATTGCACGATAAAAGCAGGTTAATACGGCAGTATCAGGAACGGACTCGCGCAGGACGGTACGGATGCGCTCCCAGAGCTCTTCTCCTGCATTGGTCGTGTTGAAATAGCGGGCCTGTAAAGGGGTCGCAAGCCAGGTGGTATAACCGCTATCCTGCCGATTGCGGTTCAACACGCTTTCATCCAGTAACGCACATTGCGTGTAGAGCATGTGCTCAACGCTGTGTTCGCTGTACCCCATCTCGCGCAATGCCTCACGCGCAGAATCAACCCATTGACAGGCCTGGCGATAGAAAGCTGCCCCATCATCGACTTCCGCCCCGCCACGTAACTGGCTGACAGCAAGCCAGGTTGGCCAAAACACCGGATCAATATCCTTATTCATTTATTTCAATCCCTTAAGACCGCGAAAAGCTCAAGTTGAATCTCTCCCAACGTTCCCGGCACATAGAAAGCGCAATTACCGGCATCCAGCATGGCCTGGGCTGCTGGATGACTAATCTCAAGAGCAAAGTATTGATTTTCCAGTCGTAACGGGATGGCTGCGGGTACATGCGTTAGCGGTTTTAAAGGAATACCGCTCAGTGCCACATTGACGACATCAGAGACATCTGCCCGGCTCCCTGCTTTACAGAGCTGTGGGAATTGCGTAAGGAGGACATGCGCAGGAAGATCCGAGCGAATGGAAAGGTAAAAATCAGCGTCTTCACGCAGTCGGGCATCCGACAAAGCGCCATACCAGAACTGTCGCTCTTGCGTCAGTTCAATAGCGACAACGCGAGATGGCAGGCTGGCTTCCAGCAGTTCCACCAAAAGTGCAAACAGCGGAGGGAATACCTGCTGCGGATTTGCGTGCTGGTATGGAGGTACAACGGTGACATCATGGTCTAATGAAAAAGTCAGCAGGCTGCCTGCTAACCGCGCCAGCTCACGCCACAAAAGTTCGGGGTGACGGCCTGGGTTTTGCAGCATTTCTTTCAGAACAGGCTCTGAGCTATTAAGCGCATTCAGCAGCCAAAACAACGAAACATCAGCTACCGCAAAATCCGCCATTCGTTCATTACTTTCTCGGCGCAAGGCCATCAGGCGGCGACAACGAGCCTGGATACGATGCACCAAATCACTGAGCGAATTGATTAATGAGGGGCTGGCTGAGAGTGAAAGCGCTGGGGGTAAAAAATCACGTCCCAGCTCCCATTGCCCCTGAGCATTACGAATAAGGCAAGCTACCGGACAAGTCAGGTAAGCGCTGTTATCGTCATGGCTATACCGGAGGGTGATAGCATGCCGCAGCACTGCCATATCAGTTCTTTCCTGACCTGAGAGATCCTGTACTGGCAGCCATTCCTGCTGCCAGCGACACGGACGGCTAACGCCGTTGCCTGATGAAAGATTGCCGCCATTAGCCGAAAGCAGCGGCAACGCCAGCACGATCTCAACACTGCTGTAACCAGTAAGATGCGATAAATCACACGCCGGAGGCAGGTTATCTGAAATACCTGTATCCACTAACGTGCCGTCAGGAAAGCGCACAACCAGATTAACGGGATTCAAACGGGAAACCGTTAGCGCACTTTCATCAAACTCCGCGCTGATGACACCCCACGGTGATGAAAGTGACATGTGAGCAACAACGTCAGCGACATAGGCATCCCAACGTGTCTGTTGCTGAAACTGCTGGGGAGCCAGAAAGGCCCCCTCGCTCCATAACGGACGATAGATCTTCATCGCACCTCCTGTGCGCTGCGTCGTTAAGATTTCGACTTAGGCATTTGTGAAACTAACGACAAGCTGACGTCCATACCTTCAACCTGGAAATGCGGAATGGCATACAGGCGCACACGGAAGAAACCGGGGTTATCCTCGATATCCTCCACCACGACACGCCCATCACGCAGCGGGTGTGATGCCTGCAAATCATCGCCAGGATCGGTCATTTCGGTTACCAGACTGCGCAACCAATTATTAAGCTCAAGCTCAAGCAGGCGGCGATCTTTGGTCGTACCAATATTTTCTCGCTGCAGTATTTTCAGGTAATGTGCAATACGAGAAAGCAGGAAGATATACGGCAAACGAGAGTTAATCCGACTGTTAGCCGTCGCTTCCGGCGTATCATACTGCGCAGGTTTCTGAGCCGAGTTAGCGGAGAAGAAGCAGGCGTAATCACGATTCTTGTAATAAGAAAGCGGAATAAAACCAAGGTTGGCGAATTCAAACTCCCGGGTTTCCGGAATCATCACCTCAGATGGAATCTTCACCTGATTACCCGTACCCAGATCGTACAAATGGATAGGCAGGTCTTTAACTGCGCCGCCCGCTTGCGGCCCACGGATCTGGACGCACCAGCCATTCTTGATAAAACTTTTCACCATGTTCACAGCGAAAGAGAAAGATGCGCTGGTCCACAGATATTTTTCGTGATCCGGCCCCTTCACCTCTTCAACATAGTTAAAGCTACGTACCGGCACAGTATCAGGACCATACGGCAGACGACCCAATACACGCGGCATAGTCAGCCCGATGTAGCGTGAATCGTCGCTATCACGAAATGCTTTCCACTTGATGTATTCAGCACGTTCGAAATAATCATTGATGTCTTTTATGGCCGCGACTTCTTCCATATTTTCTTTCAGGAAAAATTTCGGCCCAACGGAACCGATAAACGGCATATGACAGGCTGCCGACACGCCAGAAATATTGCGCAGCAGTGCAATATCCTGCGGGCTGTTATCAAATTCGTACGCTGAAATCATTGCCGCAATGGGTTCGCCGCCAGGCTGATCATATTCTTCAATATAAACATGGCGGTATAACCCGCTCTGGATAAGCTCCGGCGCATCGTCAAAATCATCACGTAACGCATCCTTGCTGATATCCATCATTTCTACCCGGACATTGCGACGAAAATCGATGCCGGTGATCATCGAATGTAAACCGCGCCAGAGCGATTCTTGCTTCTGAAACTCAGCATGATGCATAACTTCATTAACTTGATCGCTAATCTGCTTATCAAGACGAGCAATTTGTTCATCAAGCAGCGTTTTATCCAGGCGCTCTACTGGCTGTGCAGCGTCCGCCAGACATGAGACCAGAACCTGAATAGCGGCGGTCACGCGTTCAGCCGGAGCGGCATCAGAAAGCGCTTCATCGCTCTGCCACGCATCTACATTTTTTAATGCCGAAACCGGGGAAAGATTAATTTTGTCAAAGAGGGATTGATAAACGCTGCGTTCACTGGTCGTAGTGGCCGCGACTGAAGAGGTATGTTCCTGAACAGACATCAACATATTCCTTTTATGGTCCTTTACTATTCCTGCCAATTAAGCGGAGGAAACCCTGTATAGCGTTAAATCTCTTCTGGCATCATGGTTGCCAGTTCATCACGCAGTTCCTGACTCAGGGCTGGATCCTTAAGGATGGTTTCCAGCTCGCGGCGAAAAGCAGCGTTATCGAGTAAGTTAGATTTCAGGTCACGAAGTAAGTTACGCATAGCCAACAGAACGCGTAATTGTGGGATATTTCTGGCTACCTGCTCAGGCTCAAAATCGCGGATATTTTTAAAGGTAAGATTAATATCGTCATTTCTATCATCGCCAGCTAACGTATTTTTAACACTCAGATTCACTACTGGTGAGAACTTAGCTAACACATCATTGAAATTATTTTTATTAATATCAACCTTTTCGCGTTCCGATAGTGGTCGTTGTTCTCTACCATTACTGAAATCACCCACGGTTAAAAGTTTTAACGGCAATTCAACTTTTTTCTGAACGCCTCCGGTATGTAAATCTAACTTGATATTAACGCGTGCCGTTGGCACTTC
>OKVL01000276.1_pt1 | contig 35854 bp, 30 predicted proteins | sample 1606791 | NCBI WGS metagenome assembly OKVL01 (sample SAMN03281006, study PRJEB24777) | human gut metagenome | isolation source: fecal sample PR165 from 1 month old male Malay infant, vaginally delivered...
GGAACTTACCCGACAAGGAATTTCGCTACCTTAGGACCGTTATAGTTACGGCCGCCGTTTACTGGGGCTTCAATTCATACCTTCGCTTACGCTAAGCACTCCTCTTAACCTTCCAGCACCGGGCAGGCGTCACCCCCTATACATCATCTTACGATTTAGCAGAGAGCTGTGTTTTTGATAAACAGTTGCTTGGGCCTATTCACTGCGGCTGACCATCAGTCAGCGCCCCTTCTCCCGAAGTTACGGGGCCATTTTGCCGAGTTCCTTAACGAGAGTTCTCTCGCTCACCTGAGGCTACTCGCCTCGACTACCTGTGTCGGTTTGCGGTACGGGTAGAGTATAATTAACGCTAGAAGCTTTTCTCGGCAGTGTGACATCACTAACTTCGCTACTAAACTTCGCTCCCCATCACAGCTCAATGTTAGAGATATAAGCATTTGACTCATATCACACCTCACTGCTTGGCCAGACACTTCCAATCGTCTGGTTTAGTTAGCCTACTGCGTCCCTCCATCACTATATACTCTAGTACAGGAATATCAACCTGTTGTCCATCGGATACACCTTTCGGTCTCTCCTTAGGTCCCGACTAACCCAGGGCGGACGAGCCTTCCCCTGGAAACCTTAGTCTTACGGTGGACAGGATTCTCACCTGTCTTTCGCTACTCATACCGGCATTCTCACTTCTATGCGCTCCAGCACTCCTCACGGTACACCTTCTTCGCACATAGAACGCTCTCCTACCATACCTATAAAGGTATCCACAGCTTCGGTAATATGTTTTAGCCCCGGTACATTTTCGGCGCAGGGTCACTCGACTAGTGAGCTATTACGCACTCTTTGAATGAATAGCTGCTTCTAAGCTAACATCCTAGTTGTCTGTGCAACCCCACATCCTTTTCCACTTAACATATATTTTGGGACCTTAGCTGGTGGTCTGGGCTGTTTCCCTTTCGACTACGGATCTTAGCACTCGCAGTCTGACTGCCGATTATATCTCATTGGCATTCGGAGTTTATCTGAGATTGGTAATCCGGGATGGACCCCTCACCCAAACAGTGCTCTACCTCCAAGAGACTTAACATCGACGCTAGCCCTAAAGCTATTTCGGAGAGAACCAGCTATCTCCAAGTTCGTTTGGAATTTCTCCGCTACCCACAAGTCATCCAAGCACTTTTCAACGTGCCCTGGTTCGGTCCTCCAGTGAGTTTTACCTCACCTTCAACCTGCTCATGGGTAGGTCACATGGTTTCGGGTCTACGACATGATACTAATGCGCCCTATTAAGACTCGGTTTCCCTACGGCTCCGTTTCTTCAACTTAACCTCGCATCATATCGTAACTCGCCGGTTCATTCTACAAAAGGCACGCTCTCACCCATTAACGGGCTCGAACTTGTTGTAGGCACACGGTTTCAGGTTCTATTTCACTCCCCTCCCGGGGTGCTTTTCACCTTTCCCTCACGGTACTGGTTCACTATCGGTCACTAGAGAGTATTTAGGGTTGGGAGATGGTCCTCCCAGATTCCGACGAGATTTCTCGTGTCTCGCCGTACTCAGGATACTGCTAGGTATAAAGACTATTTCGAATACGAGGCTATTACTCTCTTTGGCCTACCTTCCCAGGTAGTTCTTCTATAATCTTTAAGTCCACGTTGCAGTCCTACAACCCCGAAGAGTAAACTCTTCGGTTTGCCCTCTTGCCGTTTCGCTCGCCGCTACTAAGGCAATCGCTTTTGCTTTCTCTTCCTGCAGCTACTTAGATGTTTCAGTTCACTGCGTCTTCCTCTACATTACCTTAACAGTAATAAGTGACAGGCATTACCTGCCGGGTTCCCCCATTCGGACATCTCTGGATCATTGCTCACTTACAGCTCCCCAAAGCATTTCGTCGTTAGTCACGTCCTTCATCGGCTTCTAGTGCCAAGGCATCCACCGTGCGCCCTTATTAACTTAACCTTATTTTGGCCTTTCGACCTAACTCATTAAATATTCACAGCGTTTCGGTTTATTTTCTTGTTACTATCTATATGTAATTACTTACATATGGAATTTGATATAGATATTCAATTTTCAATGGACAATACTTGAATCTTTCGATTCAATGGAGCCTAGCGGGATCGAACCGCTGACCTCCTGCGTGCAAAGCAGGCGCTCTCCCAGCTGAGCTAAGGCCCCACAAGACCTCTCAAAACTAAATAAGAAACTCAAGTACATTCCGTTTTTCCTTAGAAAGGAGGTGATCCAGCCGCACCTTCCGATACGGCTACCTTGTTACGACTTCACCCCAATCATCTATCCCACCTTAGGCGGCTGGCTCCAAAAGGTTACCTCACCGACTTCGGGTGTTACAAACTCTCGTGGTGTGACGGGCGGTGTGTACAAGGCCCGGGAACGTATTCACCGCGGCGTGCTGATCCGCGATTACTAGCGATTCCGACTTCATGTAGGCGAGTTGCAGCCTACAATCCGAACTGAGATTGGCTTTAAGAGATTAGCTTGCCGTCACCGACTCGCAACTCGTTGTACCAACCATTGTAGCACGTGTGTAGCCCAGGTCATAAGGGGCATGATGATTTGACGTCATCCCCACCTTCCTCCGGTTTATTACCGGCAGTCTCGCTAGAGTGCCCAACTGAATGATGGCAACTAACAATAGGGGTTGCGCTCGTTGCGGGACTTAACCCAACATCTCACGACACGAGCTGACGACAACCATGCACCACCTGTCACCGATGTACCGAAGTAACTTTCTATCTCTAGAAATAGCATCGGGATGTCAAGACCTGGTAAGGTTCTTCGCGTTGCTTCGAATTAAACCACATGCTCCACCGCTTGTGCGGGCCCCCGTCAATTCCTTTGAGTTTCAACCTTGCGGTCGTACTCCCCAGGCGGAGTGCTTAATGCGTTAGCTGCGGCACTGAATCCCGGAAAGGATCCAACACCTAGCACTCATCGTTTACGGCGTGGACTACCAGGGTATCTAATCCTGTTCGCTCCCCACGCTTTCGAGCCTCAGCGTCAGTTACAGACCAGAGAGCCGCTTTCGCCACCGGTGTTCCTCCATATATCTACGCATTTCACCGCTACACATGGAATTCCACTCTCCCCTTCTGCACTCAAGTTTGACAGTTTCCAAAGCGAACTATGGTTGAGCCACAGCCTTTAACTTCAGACTTATCAAACCGCCTGCGCTCGCTTTACGCCCAATAAATCCGGACAACGCTCGGGACCTACGTATTACCGCGGCTGCTGGCACGTAGTTAGCCGTCCCTTTCTGGTAAGCTACCGTCACAGTGTGAACTTTCCACTCTCACACTCGTTCTTGACTTACAACAGAGCTTTACGATCCGAAAACCTTCTTCACTCACGCGGCGTTGCTCGGTCAGGGTTGCCCCCATTGCCGAAGATTCCCTACTGCTGCCTCCCGTAGGAGTCTGGGCCGTGTCTCAGTCCCAGTGTGGCCGATCACCCTCTCAGGTCGGCTATGTATCGTCGCCTAGGTGAGCCGTTACCTCACCTACTAGCTAATACAACGCAGGTCCATCTTGTAGTGGAGCAATTGCCCCTTTCAAATAAATGACATGTGTCACCTATTGTTATGCGGTATTAGCTATCGTTTCCAATAGTTATCCCCCGCTACAAGGCAGGTTACCTACGCGTTACTCACCCGTTCGCAACTCATCCAAGAAGAGCAAGCTCCTCTCTTCAGCGTTCTACTTGCATGTATTAGGCACGCCGCCAGCGTTCGTCCTGAGCCAGGATCAAACTCTCATTAAAATCTTTAATAATTGTTCGAGCGTTAACTCATTACCGTCGTCTGACGATTTATTCTTGTAAATTGACAGGTTATAATTCTTCTATCATAACCCTGCACTTGGTTTCTTATTCAGTTCTCAAAGGTCTTTGTCTCTCTTGAGACAACTTCTATATTCTAGCAAAGATAGAATATCTTGTCAACACCTTTTTTAAAGTTTTTTTCACTTCTTGGCGTTTGCCGTCCCTTTCGAAACAGCTTATTTATAATATCATCTCTGCTTAAACTTGTCAATAACTTTTTTAAAGTTTTGGAACCTTTACGAGTTAGAGACAAATCACTTAAGACAACTTTTATATCTTAGCACCCTTTTGGATAGCTGTCAAGATATTTTTTAAAAAATAATAAGCAGGGTATAAACCTGCTTATTATTTTGCTTCAATCAAGCCATAGTTACCATCTTCACGCTTATACAGTACGTTAGTCATATGATCTTTGCTATCAGTATAGATAAAGAAATCATGTCCCAACAACTCCATTTGAAGAATTGCTTCTTCAACATCCATTGGTTTCAACTCAATATTTTTAGTTCTTACAACTTCAACAGTTGGTGCTTCTTCAATTTCTTCTTTATTAAATTCAGCTGAGAACACTTCACCTCTTGAAACTTTCTCACGATGCTTACGTGCAATTTTTGTTTTGTTTTTACGGATTTGTCTTTCAATCTTATCGACCACTAAGTCAATAGAACCATACATATCTTGTGAAACATCTTCTGCACGTAGTGTTACAGAACCTGTAGGGATAGTAACTTCTACTTTAGCTGTCTTTTCGCGATAAACCTTAAGATTTACACGTGCATGTAGTTCTTGGTCTTCGTTGAAGTATTTTTCAACTTTGCTAAGTTTACTTTCAACATAGTCACGAAGTGCTTCAGTTACTTCGATGTTTTCGCCACGGATACTATATTTAATCATAAAAGACCTCTTTCTCGCTTGTTAGCGTTTTCTTTATCTTTATTATATCCTTTTCATGAAAATTTGCAAGGGTTTTTATTATCTAGCTAAGGAAAAGGTCAAAACTTCTTTGACATCTAAGTCATCCAATAGTTTGACCATTTGATACAGGGTAGATCCTGTTGTGTAAATATCATCGATTATGATGATCTTACTTGGCAGCTCAATACCTTTCTTCAAACTGAAAGGATTATCTTGACTTAACCTCTCTTCGCGTGTTCTCGAGGATTGCTTCTCGATGTCTCTTTTTTCAAAAATGTTTTTATAGGGGATTCCCTCTAGTAATCCTTTAACTTGATTGAATCCTCTATCTTCCAGCCGTTCTTCCGACAAGGGGACAGGTACTAAGATATAACCTTTCTTTAAAAAAGGCTTTAAATTGGCTTTAATTTCTTGTTGAAATATTTTTCTAAGGCAATAATCTCCCATAAATTTATAGCGACTAAAATACTCTTTCATATTTTCTTCATAACAATAAATGGCAAAATGTTTTGGAATATAGCCTTTTTTCGCCCAAATTTTGCAATCAATGCAACTATTTCCATCTATTATTTTATAACAATTTGAACATCTCGCCTTCCCAAGCTTTTTAAATTGACCTTTACAATCTTCACAAGAATACTCTCTTCTTTGTTTAAACATAATTAAATCACTTAATTGAGCTACTGATTCAATCCATTCATTACATAGTAGACACTTCATTTTCAAAGCCTCCTTTTTTATTCATTGCATTTATTTCTTTCCGACATTGCAACATTGATTTAGATAATCCTTCATGAAAGAAATAGAGTTTCCCTGTAGGTCTCTCGGGCGAACGCCCCACCCTACCACCAATCTGAATAAGACTCGAACTAGTATATAAGTGATGATTTGCCATACAAACAAAAACATCTACTTGTGGAAAGGTAACACCACGTTCGAGAATAGTTGTTGTCACTAAGATTGACAGTTCTTTTTTTCGGAATTTCTCTACGATGGTTGAACGCTCCTCACTTTTTGATGAAACAAAGGCTATGTTTTCAGTAGGGAGGTATTTTTTTAGGGTAATACTAAACTTTTCACCTACTGCTATATTGGGAAAAAAGATTAATAGAGGAAAATTTGATTTACGCTGCTTCTTAATCTGGTGAATTAGAAGACTTGGGAGCTTGCCGTTCGTCAACGACTTTTGTAACCTTCCTTGCCAAAAGAAACGAGGAAGGACTAAAGGATTTCCATGGAAGCGTCTGGCAAGGTGATGCTTTTCTAAAGCTCCAAGGCGAACTTGCTCCTCTAAAGCTAATGTAGAAGTTGCTGTTAAGTAAATATATCGACCTGTTTCCGTCTTTGCTTGTTTAACAGCATGATTTAACATGACATTCCCTACAAAGGGGAAGGCATCAACTTCGTCAACAATAATCAAGTCAAAGCTATGATAAAATTTTAGTAATTGATGAGTGGTAGCTATAACGAGCGGACTACCATCATATGGTTCACTATCAGCATGAAGCAGAGAAATACTACAAGTAAAATCTTTCTGCATACGTAGAAACAATTCTCGACAAACATCAACTCGGGGACTTGCAATGGCGACACGATTTTTATTTTCAAGAACATAGGCAACAATCTTATAAATCATCTCTGTCTTACCAGCACCAGTCACTGCATGAACAAGACTGTGTTTTTGATTTTTATAAGTCTTTAATAGCTTTTCCGAGACCTCATTTTGATAAGGAGTCAGTTTTCCTAACCATTTCAAGACAGGAAAATCTACTTCTGATTTTTCTGAAGGAAAGTAATAGAGTTCTTTACCTTCTTGGTTTCGACCAAAGACAATACACGCTCTACAATAATACTGACCATTCGGTAATTGCCAATCTTCCTCTATTTGACTATAACATCTTTTACATCTAAGTTTTTTATCAACCTTTATCATACTTTCTAATTTTACAGCCTCTGAGAGATAGTCCACTGGTAACTGTGCTTTCGTAAATAGTCGTCCATAATATTCTTTAGGTATCATATCTTTCTATTCGAAAATATGTTTGAATTTACCTTTTTATGATAAAATTTTTTTATGGACTACAAAACAATTGCCAACGATAGAATCGTTGAAGAAGAAATCAAAAAATCTCGTTTCATTTGTCATTTGAAACGCATTAGTAATGAAGAAGAAGGGAGAGAGTATATCGCCCAGATTAAGAAAAAACATCACAAGGCCAATCACTCTTGCTCTGCAATGATTGTCGGAGACGATGGTCAAATTAAGCGTTCTAGTGATGATGGCGAACCTTCTGGAACCGCTGGGGTGCCCATGCTTACTGTTCTAGAAAAACAAGGACTTACTAATGTCGTAGCAGTTGTGACTCGCTATTTTGGTGGAATCAAACTTGGGGCAGGTGGTCTTATACGCGCTTACTCTGGTAGTGTTGCCCATGCAATCGAAGAAATTGGACGAGTGGAAATCAAAGAGTTAGCGGGCCTAATTGTAAAGTTGACCTACTCTCAATACCAAGTTTTCTCTAACTTCCTTGAAAAAGAAGGTCTCCAAGAATTTGATACAACTTTCTTATCAGAAGTTTCTACCACTTTGTTTGTTGAAGAGTCTGAGATTGAAAGACTCGGTCAAGAGCTCACTGAGTTCTATCAGGGAAAAGTTAATTATGAAAAATCTGGAAAGAAAATTGTTGAGATTCCTGTCTGATAGTCAAACATTATCACAGTGATAAAGAAGATGTATTTTACAAGTTAGTTCTACCGTCGTATACTTAAAACCATCAATCAAAGATTAAGAGGATTTTAAATATGGCAATTTACAATTCAATCACTGAACTTGTTGGCAAAACACCTGTTATTAAACTCAATTCTATTGTTCCAGAAGGATCAGCAGATGTTTATGTTAAACTCGAAGCATTTAATCCTGGTTCTTCAGTTAAAGACCGTATTGCTCTTCGTATGATTGAAGATGCTGAAAAAGCTGGTACGATTAAACCTGGTAATACTATTATTGAACCAACTTCAGGTAATACCGGTATCGGTCTCGCTTGGGTTGGTGCTGCTAAAGGTTACAAGGTAGTCATCGTAATGCCTGACACAATGAGTGTTGAACGACGTAAAATCATCCAAGCCTACGGTGCTGAACTTGTTTTGACTCCTGGTAGCGAAGGAATGAAAGGTGCTATCGCTAAGGCTAAAGAAGTTGCTGCTGAGCGCAATGGTTGGGTACCACTCCAATTTGCTAACCCTTCAAATCCAGCTGCCCATGCTGCCACAACCGGTCAAGAAATTCTGGAAGATTTTGGGGCAGATGGTTTGGATGCATTCGTAGCTGGTATCGGTACCGGTGGTACTATTTCGGGTGTTTCTAAAACTCTGAAAGCTGCTAACCCAAACATCAAAGTTTATGGTATTGAAGCTGACGAATCTGCTGTCTTGAACGGTGATAAACCAGGACCACACAAAATCCAAGGTATCTCAACCGGCTTTATCCCTGACACATTGGATACAAAATCATATGATAGCGTTGTACGTATTCCTTCTGATGAGGCTATCTCAACATCACGTACATTGGGTAGCAAGGAAGGTTTCCTAGCTGGTATCTCATCAGGTGCTGCTATTGCTGCTGCTCTTAAAGTTGCTGCTGAACTCGGCGAAGGTAAAAAAGTATTGACACTTTTGCCTGATAATGGTGAACGTTACCTTTCTACAACACTTTATGATTTCCAAAACTAACAAAAAAGAAGCTGAACATTTAATGTTCTAGCTTCTTTTTTGTTGTTAAAAACTTATAGCCAGATGCTGATCGTTCCAATAGAAAAAACAACCTGTTGTTAATATACTGACCTATAGGAGTAGGACACCGAAATAAACTCGTTTAGTCTTGACTCCTTTTCTTATTAGTCTAATTCTTTTGCTTCTGTTTCAGCAATTTCAACAACTGTAAACCCTGCTTCTACAAAAACTTTTTTAAGGTATTCTGGTTCTACATCCCCTTCAACTTGTAGTTCGACGCGAAGCACGGTATCAGTTTTTGGTGCAACAATTGTACGTTCAATGTTGAGATTTTCACTAGAAATGAGGTTGGCAATTTTTTCTAGGATACGTGGTGTGTCTAAGACTTCAAGCCCAATACGGATTCCGGCTTGACCATAACCAGAAATTTCCAAGAAAGCACGAAAGACATCTTTATCTGTAATAATTCCAGAAATTTGGTCATTGTCTACTACTGGAAGAACTCCAACCTTGTTTTGCAGCATAATGTAGATAGCATCCTCAAGGCTAGCATATTTGGAAACAGTAAGGACATTCTTAATCATGATATCTCCTACTTTTGTCTTATTAAGGAGATAGTTCATTTCATAAATGGACAAGCTAGTTGCTTTTGATGGTGAAGCCTCCGCCATTGTACCTTCTGTAATAAGACCAACCAATTTATCGTGTTCAATTACTGGCAAACGGCGCAAACCTTTGTCACGCATAATGTCTGTAGCTGCTGCAACTGTTGTTTCTGGTGAGACATAAACTACACGTTTCGTCATAAAATCTTTTACTGCCATGTTTCATTTTCCTCCGAATGATTTCTTACTTGTATTATACCACACTAATTGAAACCGATTGCATTATTTTGCTGAAAAATTAGTACCTTACAATCAGTATGAGGCTATAGAAAAACGCCCTTGGGCGCTTTTTCTTATCCTCCAAGATAGGCTTTACGAACTTCGTCTGATGCAAGAAGTTCTTTACCAGTACCTGAAAGAACCACTTTACCAGTTTCAAGAACGTAACCTCGATCCGCAATTGATAAAGCCTTATTGGCATTTTGTTCAATCAAAAGAACTGTAGTTCCTTGCGCCTTGATATCTTCGATAATATCAAAAATTTCTTGAATAAAGATTGGAGCAAGCCCCATTGAAGGCTCATCCAAAAGCAAAAGTTTCGGACGACTCATAAGGGCACGACCCATCGCCAACATCTGTTGCTCACCACCAGAAAGTGTTGCGGCGTCTTGATTCTTACGCTCTTCTAGACGTGGGAAACGTTGGAAGACTTTTTTCAATAGAGCTGTATTTTCTTCTTTATTTTTATGAAGGAAAGCACCCATTTCAAGATTTTCCATTACGGTTAATCCTGCAAAGACGTGACGTCCTTCAGGCACTTGTGCCAAACCGTCTGCAACAATCTTTCGAGCTGGTGTTTTGTGAATGTCATTTCCAAGGTAAGAAATAGTTCCTTCAGTTGGACGAACAAGACCTGAGATTGTACGAAGAATAGATGTTTTACCTGCTCCATTGGCTCCAATAAGAGTTACAACTTCACCTTCATTAACCTCAAAGCTAACGTTTTTAACAGCCTCAATAGAACCATATTTAATTGAGAGATTTTCAACCTTTAACATAGCCATTACGCTTCACCTCCCAAGTAAGCTTCGATAACACGCTTATTATTCTTAATTTCATCAGGTGTTCCTTCTGCAATCAAGCGTCCATATTCTAAAACATAGATACGCTCAGTGACATCCATAACCAAACTCATATCATGCTCAATCAAGATAATTGTAATACCAAAGTCTTTTTGAATTTGACGAATATGAGCAGTCAACTCAGCTGTTTCTTGTGGGTTCATACCCGCAGCTGGTTCATCAAGGAAAAGAATTTTAGGTTCCGTTGCAAGTGCACGAACAATTTCCAAGTGACGTTGTTGTCCATAAGCCAAGTTTTTCGCAAGTGTATCTGCCTCATCATCCAAGTTAAAGATAGCCAAAAGTTTCATAGCTTTGTCTTTCAACTCGTCCTCACTTGAATAGTACTTAGGCAAACGCAAAAGTGATGCGAAGAAGTTTGAAGGTTGCTTATTTGATAAACCAACAAGAACATTTTCAAGTACAGTCATGTCTTTGAAAAGGCGGATATTTTGGAAAGTACGTGACAAACCGAGTGAAGCGATTTTATAAGGTGCTTTACCATTTAGGACTGTACCATCAAGTGTAACAGTCCCTTCACTTGGCTCATAGACACCAGTCAAAAGGTTGAACAAGGTTGTTTTACCAGCACCATTTGGTCCGATAAGCCCAACCAACTCACCTTCATTGAGTTCCATTGAAACGTCACCAACAGCAGTCAAACCACCAAAGTTTTTAGTTAAATTTTTAACTTCAAGAAGTGCCATTTTTATTTGCCCTCCTTAGATTTATTGAAGAATTTTGAGAGATAGAGTTCTTTTGTTCCAAGAAGCCCACCTGGACGGAAGAGCATTACAAGAATCAAAGCCAAGGCGTAAATAATCATACGAAGGTTTGAAACGTTTTGGAGGAACATGTTGATAATACCAAGAACAACAGCAGCAATGATAGTACCTGTAATTGATCCAAGACCTCCAAGAACGGCAATGATAAGGTAATCAATTGACTTCATGATTGTGAAGTCTTTTGGCACGACAGTCCCGATATAGCTGACATAAAGTGAACCAGCAATCGCTGAAATCATGGCACCGATAACGAATATAATAACCTTCATTTTTGTAACATTGACACCCATTGACTCTGCAGCAATTTCATCTTCACGAAGAGTGATTGCTTGGCGACCAGTTGCTGAACGCAAGAAATTGAGTACCAAGATTGTAATGATAACTACAAAGAAATAGATGACAGGCCAGCTTGTATAAGGAAGAATTCCAGTCAAACCAGCGGCACCATTGGTCAATTCACCACCATTAACGATAATGATACGGATAATTTCAGCCATACCGAGAGTTGCAATAGCAAGATAGTCACCTTTCAAACGAAGGGTAGGTATACCAAAAATAAGGGCAACGACAGCTGCGATGATGACACCTACAACCATTGAGAGGTAGAAACCACCATAAGTTGGCATCATGCCAGTGATGATGGCTGATGAGTACGCACCGATTGCCATGAAACCGGCTTGTCCAAGTGTAAATTGTCCGGAGAAACCAAGAACTAAGTTAGTACCAAGTCCCATAAGGATTGAAATCCCAATCCCCATTAAGATTTGGATGTAGTAAAGATTCATGATACCTGAAAGTTCAAGACCTTTCAAGATAAGGAAGAGTCCAATGATAAGACCAAACCAAATAAGGTTTACTTTTAGATTTTTTTTCATGTCTTACACCTTCTCTTTCACATTTTTACCGAGAATACCCGCTGGACGAAGCAAGAGGATAACTATCAAGACACCATAAACAATGGCATCACGGTAACTTGATAAACCAATTGCAGTTGACAAAGTCTCTAAAATACCGATAACAAAACCACCGAGTGCTGCACCAGGAATAATACCGATACCACCAAGAACAGCGGCAACAAAAGCTTTAATACCCGGAGTCATCCCCATAAGAGGTTCAATTGAGTTATAGTAAAGACCAATGAGGACACCGGCAGCCCCTGCAAGTGATGATCCAAGAGCAAAAGTGAAGCTAATCGTATTATTAACATTAATACCCATCAACTCTGCTGCGTCGCTATCTACAGATACAGCACGCATAGCTTTACCCATCTTAGTCTTCTTAACGATCAACTGAAGAGCAACCATAAGTACAAGAGCAACTACCAAAATGAGCAACTGCACATTTGTCACAGAAATTGACCCAAGATGATAAGTATGCATCTTGATTGATTGTGGGAATGAACGTGTATCTGCACCTACAAAGTAAACCATGATGTACTCAAGAAAGAATGACACACCAATGGCCGTTATCAAGGCAGAAATACGTGTTGAATTACGGAGTGGGCGATAAGCCAAGAATTCAATAACTACCCCTAAAATTGCACAGACAATCATAGAAAACACAAGGGCAATCCAGAAGTTCATCTTCAAGCTATTAATCGCATAGTAACCAACGAAGGCACCCATCATATAGATGTCTCCATGGGCAAAGTTAATCAATTTGATAATCCCATAAACCATGGTATATCCAAGGGCAAGTAGCGCATAGATACTACCCAAGATAATACCATTGACTAGTTGTTGGGGAAGTTGTTCAAAAAACATATATAACCAAACTTTCTAGTTCATTTTCAGTATAGATAACAGATTATTTTTCAATTTCAACGGCTTCCGCTGAAACTTCTTCACCATTATCTCTTTTAACCATAAGAGCTGCTTTAATAGGGTTATGATCCTTATCAATCGTCATTTTACCTGTAACCCCGACAAAGTTTTTCAAATGTGCTAAGTTATCGGCAATATCAACTGAAGTTTTCGCATCTTTTGATGCTTCTGCAATCATATAAACAGAATCGTAAGCTAGAGCAGCAAACATATTTGGTTCAGTGTTGTAAGCTTTCTTATATGCTTCAATGAAACCTGATGCCTTGTCAGAAAGAGCAACATTTGTTGAATATCCTGATACATAGTAGACGTTTGAAGCATTCTTTTTACCTGCAAGCTCAGTAAATTTCGCATCACTGAATCCATCAGGTCCAAGGATTGGTTTATCAATTCCAAGGTCACGTGCTTGTTTAGTGATAATACCAGTCTCAGTATAGTAACCAGGCATTACAATCGCATCATAGTCAAGGTCTTTAAATTTAGTCAAAGCTGACTGATAGTCCTTGTCACCTGATGCAAAGGTAGCCTCAGTAACAATTTGCCCCTTATATTCGCGTTTAAACTCGTCTGCAATACCTTTGGCATAGTCTGAAGCATTATCATAGTAGAGAACCACTTTCTTAGCATTCAAATTACTGTAAGAATAAGCTGCCAAAACTTTACCTTGGTAGCTGTCCTTAAAGGTTGTACGGAAAACAAATTTCTTAGCTCCGTTAGTATCTACCGTAAGGTCATCCTGCGTACCTGAAGGTGTCAGCAAAGGAACCCCTGTTTTTTGTGAGACGAGGCTAGCCGCAGCGACAGCACCTGATGTCGCTGGACCAACTATAGCATTTACATTACTCTGAATAGCCAAGTTCGTTGAGGATGTTGAAGCTTCAGCGTTTTCAGATTTATTATCTTTTGTGACAAGTTCAAGTTTCTTGCCATCGACGCCACCTGCTTTATTAATTTCATCAACAGCCAACTTAATACCATTCTGCTCTGCCTTACCATAGGCCGCAACAGCACCTGTCAACTCCATGTTAACACCAATTTTGATTGTATCCCCAATCTTAGTACCTTTAGCATTAGCAGTCACATCTGGTGACTTGCCACAGGCAACCAAGAAAATGGAAGCAAAAAAGGCTAACACAATAAGTGTGATCTTTTTAGACATAAGATTTCTCCTTAATATTTTCTTAAAAAAGTCCACCTTATAGATTACAGAATTATCAGACAATTGTCAACCACACATAACTAAGATTCAACTACAGTAATCGTTTCCATTGCTTTTAAAACAACACTTTAAGAATAAAAAAACTTTTCTCCTAGCTAAAGAGAAAAGTTTTTAAAATGTTCAGGGACAGAGGTGTCGTAGCGTTCCAGACTACCTACAAAATCCATATCAATATCAGAATAATAAGAAGGAAGAACTTTTTTGACCGCCTTCATTCCTTCAAGCTCTGTCAAGATGTCCTTAACCCTGTCTTGATCTACATAAAGGTGCACATAACGCATCTTATAAGAATGGTAGATAACATCGCCAAACTTGGCAATTTTACGTAAGTCTCTATTATAGTATAAATAAACAATAATTCCTTGACGCTTAATCATGACTCATCTTCTCCTTTATGTTAGTATCACCCTTTTTATGATGAGGTTTATGAGGTGCAAGAGGTAGCCCAGTATCAATGAAAATCTGATTTGAGATAGCTTGAGCAACCTCCTCGCCAAGTGAAGCTAGTATTATCTGCAAATCGAACTCCGCCTGACGATAGCCTATAATCACCTCGTTTAGATCAATTTGGCGCTTCATTCGCAAAACCTGACGTTTCAAGTCTCTCACATCTGGTCTAAAAGACTCATACTCCTTAGCCTTATCATAGCTTTCCTTTAATTCCTGAAATTCCAAAAGTAGCTCTTGAAGTTCTCTGGTATTTTCTAATTTCTGCCGTTTTAAACGGTAATTTTCTACTTCTGGCAGTCTTAGAAAATGTAAAACAAGACTGTCTATTGCTTGATCAATAGCAAGTAGCTCCTCATTGATTATTAACATGTTTCCTATTATAACACAAAAAGTCAGATGAAACGGTTCTTATATAAACCGATTAGCATCTGACTTTTATCTTAGATAAGCTATGCTTATTTTAATTGGTTGTTGGTCATGATTTCATCAATGAAGCCATATTCAAGTGTTTCTTGGGCACTCATCCAATTATCACGTTCAGCATCAACATGAACTTTTTCAATTGACTGACCAGAATTATCAGCCAAGATTTGCTCCAAATTATTACGAGTCTTGAGCAAGTGTTCTGCTGCGATGGCCATATCTGTTTGTTGCGTACCGCCACCAGTACCACCCATTGGTTGGTGAATCATGTATTCTGCATTTGGCAACATAAAACGTTTCCCTTTAGTACCACTTGAAGCGATAATTGTACCCATTGATGCTGCCATACCCATAACGATGGTTTGAACATCAGACTTGATGAAGTTCATTGTATCGACAATGGCAAGACCTGCTGAAACTGACCCACCAGGTGTATTAACATAAAGATAGATATCTTTTGTATTGTCTTGGGCATCTAAGAACAAGAGTTGAGCGATAATTGAGTTTGCCATATTATCTTCTACAGGACCTGTTAACATGATAATACGATCCTTGAGCAAACGTGAGTAAATGTCATAAGAACGTTCACCACGTGATGTTTGTTCAATAACTACAGGAATCATATGAATTCTCCTTTTAATATTGTCTTGATGTTATTATATGATTTTAGTCAAATTAGGTCAAATAAAAAACATTTTTCTTAGCACTCATTTAAAAAGAGTGCTAAATAAGTAAAAAAACAGGTTATTATTAAGATTTTCCTAAGTCATTACCCTATTAAAAAAAGGGAAATTTTCCCTTTTCAACTTATTTTGTACCAAACAGACGGTCACCTGCATCTCCAAGACCTGGAACAATATAACCATTCTCATTAAGTTTCTCATCCAAAGATGCTGTGTATATATCAATATCTGGGTGAGCATATTGCAATTTTTTTACACCTTCTGGTGCGGCAACTAAACATACAAACTTGATATTAGCTGCTCCACGTTTTTTTAGTGAATCCACCGCCAAAATTGCTGAACCACCAGTTGCAAGCATTGGGTCCACTACAAAAATCTGACGTTGATCAATATCTTCCGGCAATTTAACCAAGTACTCAACTGGCTCAAGTGTTTCTTCATCACGGTACATACCAATATGACCAACTTTTGCTGCAGGTACGAGGCTAAGCAAACCATCGACCATACCAATACCCGCACGAAGGATTGGAACAATTGCCAATTTTTTACCAGAAAGTTGTTTTTGAACTGTTTTTGTAATTGGTGTTTGAATTTCAACCTCTTCAAGAGGGAGATCACGCGATACTTCATAACCCATAAGCATAGCGATTTCATCAACCAACTCACGGAAGTCCTTAGTAGAGGTATCCTCACGACGTAAGATTGAGAGTTTATGTTGAATCAATGGATGTGAAATAACTTGAAATTTACCCATAATAGTTTCTTCCTTTGCTTTATATTCACTCCATTATATCAAAAACACAAAAAAAACGCTTGCTTTAATTACAAACGTTTTTGGAAAGGATCCGATTTTATTTTTAGATAGATGAATCTTACCTGTTACTAAACCATAGCCAAGAACTGCTAAGCTACCAATAGCCGCAGTCAAAACCAAACGTTCTCACGGGTGGTTTTGACTAATTTCCAAAGACAGAAACCAAACGTTTCACACCTTCAGCAACAACTTTAGTTGGCGTAGCTACGTTAAATCGGAAATGTTTTTCTCCTTCAGAACCGAAAGTAATACCGTCATTTAGCACTACCTTAGCTTCTTCTTTAAGCAAACGTCCAAGTTCATTATGATCTTGATTATAAGCTGAAAAATCAAGCCAGACCAAATAAGTTCCCTCAGGTTTCATAACTTTGATATTAGTCTTTTCACTAAGTTCCTTGGTTAAAAGGTCAATATTAGTTTCAAAAACTGTCTTCAATTCCTCTAGCCAAGGTTGACCGTAGGTAAAGGCAGCTTGGGTTGTAATCAAACCAATGGTTGGAATTTCATGTTGATTATTAGCCAATTGTTTTTGTTTAAAGGACTTACGCAAATCTTCATTTTCAATGATGGTAAAACTATTCTTGGTACCAGCAATATTAAAGGTTTTTGTCGCTGAACTAAGGACCAAAGTGAAATCCTTATAGGCGTCTGAAATTGCATTTAGAGAGATATGCTTATTGCCGTACAAGGCCAAGTCTTGATGGATTTCATCAGATACCAAGAGAACACCATGTTTCTGGCAAAGGTCTGCTACCTTGGTCAATTCTTCCTTAGTCCAGACACGCCCACCTGGATTATGTGGACTACAGAAGACATAGAGTTTTACATCATTGTCTACAATATCACGTTCCAATTGCTCAAAATCAATTTCAAAATGCCCGTTAACCTTAACAAGACTATTCTCAATCAACTTGCGATTATTCAAGCGGACAGAACGAGCAAAAGGCGGATAAACTGGTGTATTAATGAGAACAGCATCGCCTTCTTTCGTAAAGGCTTGAATAGCTGTTGAAATAGCTGGGACAACACCTTCAATGAGCACAATACTCTCTTTTTCAACGACGTAACCGTGTTGGTTTTTTTCCCAATTAATGATGGACTGATAAAGCTCTTCACTTGGATAAGGATAACCAAAAATATGTGTCTCAGCATAGTTGATAACTGCATCCCTAATCTCAGGAACAGGTAGAAAGTCCATATCGGCAACCCAAAGCTCAAGTAGTTCTGGATTGCTTTCAGCTTCGTGCCATTTCATGGTATTTTGATCCAAGCGATTTGGTTGTGTTGTAAAATCATAACGTGTCATAGATAACTCCTTAAAGACTAAGGGCATTTTCCAAGTCAGCAATCAAATCTTGTGCTGCTTCAATACCAATTGAAAGACGAAGCAAGTCGTCTGTCAAACCATAGGAAGCACGCACATCACCTGGAATATCTGCGTGGGTTTGTGTCGTTGGGTAGGTAATCAAACTTTCAACACCACCTAGGCTCTCCGCAAAGGTAAAGACTTTTAGGGAATTGATAATGGTAGGAATCTTGTCTTGATTAGCCACTTTGAAGGAAATCATACCACCCTTGCCTGGATAGAGAACTTCCTTAACAGCTGGTGACTTCTCTAAGAAAGCTACAACTTCTTGAGCATTAGCTGTTGATGCCTCCATACGAAGTTTTAAGGTCTTAAGACCACGCATAAGCATATAGCTATCAAATGGTGACAAGGTAGGACCAGTCGTATTGAGGTTATAATAGAGTTTATCGTAGAATTCTTGGTTACTAGTCACAACAACACCAGCCAAAACGTCATTATGCCCTGATAGGTATTTAGTAGCTGAATGGACAACGATATCAGCACCTTGAGTAATCGGCGTTTGATAGATTGGGCTATAGAAAGTATTATCAACAATAACCACCGCACCCTTGTCATGAGCAATTTTTGCCACTTTTTCAATATCAAACTCAATCATAAGTGGGTTTGTCGGTGTTTCGATGTAGACAATATCGGTATCTTCTGTAATAGCCGCAATCATCTCATCTTCTGTATTTGTGTATTCAAAAAAGAAACGACCTTCTTTTTCCTTGTCATTAAACCAACGGAAAGAACCTCCGTAAAGGTCACGCGCAGCTACAACCTTGCTACCTACTGGGAAAATTTCAAAAGCCAAAACAATGGCGCTCATCCCTGAACTTGTAGCAATAGCATAATCTGCTTTTTCAATAGCTGCAAGTGTTTTTTCCACTGTTGCGCGTGTTGGATTTTTAGTTCGTGTATAGTCAAAACCAGTAGAATGGCCAAATTCTGGATGTTGGTAAGTTGTTGAAAAATGAATTGGTGAAGCCAAGGCTCCTGTTGCTTCATCCGAATTGATTCCTGCGTGTGCCAAAATGGTTTCTAATTGATATTCTTGTGTCATAATGTGCCCTTTCTACATGGTAAAGTGGATATACTCCATATCTATGACCTCTATTTTATCACTATTTTCTGAAAATAATGGTAAGTCCATCATACGGATTCTTGATAGTTAGTTATAGTTTATTTCTATAACCTAAAAAGACAGATAGATACTAACTCTAATTTAAAATAAGGCCAATTTTTGAGATTGTCTAAAGTAGATTTTCAAGCATCAAAAAGTGCCTGAAACATCATAGTTTCAAGCACTAAGAAACGATTTAAAAATCTTGCTTCAATCTAAGGTATGCCACTGACTTACTTTTTATCAAATAAGCGATATCTGATTTCTTCCAAAGCCATAATAACAAACGGACAAGCAAGTAAATAGAGCCAATCATCAAGTCCAATAGGTGCAGTGTTAAATAGCGTGTGGAAGAAAGGCACGTAAGACAGGATGATAAAGAGGACAATTTCTAAAACAATCCCTAAGCTAATAATCCGATTAGCAAATGGTTTAACTTGGAATATAGACCCTCTACCTTTACGACTATTCATAGCCATACCAATTTGGGTAAAGATAATAGCACCTAAGGTCATGGTAGTTGCCTCTCGATAGAGAGGACCTGAGCTGGCCAAATGGTTTAAGTTACCTTGATTAACCCAATAATTAAGGAAGAAAGCCCCCATAGCTAAGGCTGCTTCAATCAGTCCATACCAGACAAAAGCTTTAATCAACAATTGTCGATTGAGCAAGCGATCTGAAAGACGTCTTGGTGGTCTGTCCATAACGCCCTCTTCAGGTGGTTCAACCCCCAATCCCAAAGCAGGTACCATATCTGTCCCCAAGTCAATAGCTAGGATTTGCATAACCGTTAAGGGAAGAGGTATGCGTCCCAAAGAGAACAAGAAGAAAGCAGAGGGTACGGCTTCTGGCGTGTTGGAATTAAAAATATAAGTCAGGAATTTTTGAATATTTCTATAAACTGCACGACCTTCTTCGACAGCATGAACAATAGAAGCAAAATGATCATCTGTTAAAATCATATCTGCAGATTCCTTGGCAACATCAGTTCCCGATATCCCCATAGCTACACCGATATCAGCTTTTTTAAGGGCAGGGGCATCATTAACACCATCACCAGTAACAGCGACAACTTCGCCAAGCTCTTGGAGGGCATTGACCACACGGTATTTTTGTTCAGGAGCCACACGAGCAAAAACGATTTCGCCTTTAAGAGCTTCTTTAAGCTGATTGTCATCCATACCAGCTAGTTCAAGTCCTGAAACAACACGCGCATCGTCCCCTTGTACAATTCCGATTTTCTTAGCAATGCTAAGAGCTGTCAAGCCATAATCACCTGTCACCATGATAATACGAATACTAGCTCTATGGCATTTTTCAATGGCTTCACGCACACCCTGACGTGGCGGATCACTCATAGCAACTAAGCCTAGAAAGACCATATTGTCCTCCAAGGTCTGCATGTCCCACTTGTCTTCTCCAATATGCTCACTGTCTAAAGGTCTATAGGCCACTGCTAAAACACGTAAACCATCGCGAGCAAACTGGTCGTTAGCCGCAATGATAGCCTGACGCTCCGTAGCCGTCAATGATTTAATCATTCCTTGATTATCATAGTAGTCTGAGCAAAGCTCCATCACTTCTTTCGGAGCACCTTTGGTGATAGAAATATGCTGACTGCCATCCACTCCTACTTCAAGCTTATGCACTGTCGTCATCCGTTTACGATCAGAATCAAAGGGGATTTCCTTGAGGCGAGGGGCCCAAGTATGATTGTCATTTAAATTAATTCCTGCTTTTTCGGCGAGAACATTAAGACAAGCCTCAGTTGGATCACCTAAAATTGTAAAATTGGGATTATCAGCACTAGGAGCCACAACTTGAGCATTACTAGCCAAATGAGAGAAGCGGACCAAACGATTAAGAAGCTCATTTTCTTCAAGAGAAACAGGTCGTCCTTCCTGCTCAATCTGTCCTTCTGATGCATAACCTAGCCCAGTGACCTCATAACTGTCTGACAAGGTCCACAAGTGGTTAACCGTCATGGCATTTTGCGTCAAAGTCCCTGTTTTATCCGAACAAATAACAGAAGTTGCTCCCAACGTCTCAACCGAAGACAGTTTCTTAACCAAAGCATGGTCCTTAGCCATGCGCTGAACGGCCATGGCTAAAGATAGAGTAACTGTGGGAAGAAGTCCTTCAGGAATAAAGGCCACAATCATCCCCAATGCAAAAATAAAGGCTTGAGACAAAGGCTGATGGACAAATAGAGTCGCTGCCACCATAAAGAAGAGACCTACAGACACCGCAATAACTGAAATCTGTTTAGTCAAATGGTCTAATTCTTTCTGAAGGGGACTCTTTTCCTGAGCAAGATTCTGTGTCAAATCCGCAATCTGTCCAAACTCAGTTTTCATCCCGATAGCAGATACTATAAAATGTCCAGAACCAGAAGAGACAGTAGTCCCTGCAAATACCATATTGTCATACTCTAACTCAGTCTTGTCGGGAGTCAAATCTGCTTGATCTGACTTATAAATAGGATTAGACTCACCAGTGAGGGCAGACTGGTTAACCTGCAAATCTGTCACAGCGACCAAGCGTCCATCTGCAGAAATACGGTCTCCTTCTTCAATGAAAACCAAGTCACCTGGCACCAAGTCCTGAGCTAGAATCTTATCCTCCTTACCATCACGAAGAACTCGCGCATAGGATGGAAGAAGCTTATTAAGAGCTGCCGTAGCCTGACTCGCCCTATATTCTTGAATAAAGCTAAAGAGACCATTAATAATGTTGACCAACCAAATTGCAATCCCCAACTCTAAACTATGAGAAAGCATGGCGATAAAGCCACCACCCCACAATAAGAGTGCCATAAGACTAGTAAAATGTCTGAAAAAGGTCAGCCAAATAGGCTCCTTCTTACTTTCCTTCAATTGGTTAGGGCCATACGTCGCCTGCCTCTCCTTAACCTCTTGTGAGCTCAAACCCTGAGGGCTTGTCTGCAAGACTTGGTAAACTTGTTCGGGAGGATAGGTCCCTAATTTTATATGTTCTTGTCTAGAATCAACCATAATCCTTTCCTCGATTCTAAATCATTAAAACGATTTCATTTTTTCACCCCTATTATACTCCTTTTTCAGAAAAGGTTGAAAAGAAAAAAACCAAGCCACATGACTTGGTTTAGATTTTATTTAATATGTAATTTAGCACGCAGACTAGCAGCTCGGGCACCAAGTAGTTGGTCAGCCATACGAGTTACAAGAGCAAGAACGCCGTAGACACCGATTCCAAGGCCTCCTCCAATGACCAAGTAAATCACACTACCCATACGGCTTGTTGGTGACAATACAAACTGGAACAACCAATAGAAGATCGCAACTGGAATAGCCATGAGTACCGTAAGGATACAGATGAGCAAGGCTTTTCTAAACACTGTCTTACGACTAAAGTGCGTAACAGTGTGGAGGTGATTATACATGAGAGCAATTGGAACACCTAAACCGATGGCTGTTGAAATAACCGGGCCAAGGGCTCCTAAGAAAATAATCAATGGCAGCTGTAGAATAGCCTTAACTAAAACCCCAATCGCAAAATAGTTGATAGCTTTGCGGGTTTCAAAGATTGCCTGAAGCATTGGTGCTAAAACGCTATACAAGGCCAAGAAAATAACTTGAATCAGACTGGCTACAAAGAGCAAGTGGGCCTGACTATCTGGCGCACCATAAAAGACTGTATAAAGTGGTTTAGCTAAAATCACTGATCCTACAATGGCAGGAACAATAAAGAGCAAAAGCAACTGTAAGTTATTAATAATCAGTTTAGCTGCTCCCCTAAGATCCTTCTTAACCATATTTTCAGTCAAGAGTGGAATCCCAACCCCAGCAATGGAGATAGCTACAGCAATCAAAATCATAGTAATCTTACTTGGGTTTGAAGACAAGTAAGCATAGAGAACCTGAAGCTGACTGTTGCTATAGCTTGTAAACTTCTCCATAGTACGGATAAAGGTCCATTGGTCAATCAACTGGAAAAGTTGAACTGCTGACCCAGTAATAATGAAAGGAATGGCTTCCTTAAAGGTTTCAATAACAATTGCAGTTGGATTGATATCCGGATGAACAGCCTGCTTGCCAAAAAGACTCTTGAGTTTACCCTCCTTCCAAAGGTAGAAGAAAAGCACCCCATAACTAGCCAACATACCGATAAAAGCGGCAAAAGTCGATTGGACAACTGCTGTCACATAATCGCCTGTCCCAATTTTCATGATGAAGAAGGTCGCCAACAGCATCCAAATAACACGGATAATCTGCTCCGCAATCTGACTCAAGGCATAAGGTTTCATGTTGTTAAAGCCTTGGAAAAAGCCTCGTAAAACAGACATCGATGGGAAAATAACAACTGCCCAAGAAAGACTACGCATGACGCGAACCAGATCCTCGTCTCCCCCAGAAAGGTAAGACATCCACGGCGAAGCAAAGTACATGAAAACGCCAAAAATCAGTCCAAGCCCAATCATATAATACAAGATACGTTTGAGCAAGAAGAAACTCGTTTCCATCTTTCCAAGCGTGTTATATTTTGACACCTGCTTGGCAATAGCGACTGGAATCCCTGCTGTCGAAATCAAAAGGAAAAGGGCATAAATATTATACCCCTGACCAAAGAGAGCATTGGCTTGGTCGCCCTGTTTGCCCATCCAAGCATACCAAGGAATAATATAGAGTGCCCCTAAGAGACGACTGATAATATTGGATGCTGTCATCCATGCCGTCCCTCTTAGCATTTGCTGCTGCTGCTTGTCAGTTTTAGTTTCAGTCATAACTTTCTTTCTAGATAATAAAATACAATCTAGTTAATTATAAACTTTTGGCTCTGACTTGTAAAACAAGAACATTAAGGCTAAAATAGGAACTATGATTACTATTGAACAAGTTCTAGAGGTTCTTAAAAAGGACCATAATTTTAGAGATATTATCGACCAAGACAACTACTACTATTCATGGACTGGGGTGACCTTTGATCATCTTTCTTACGACAGTCGTGATGTCACACCATCTACCCTATTTTTTGCTAAAGGAGCTGCCTTTAAGCCTGAGTTTTTAGAGAATGCTGTCAAAGCGGGCTTGAGTTGCTACGTGGCTGAAAAAGACTATCAAGTAGGAATCCCCGCTATTATTGTTTCAGATATCAAGCAAGCCATGAGTCTCATTGCACAGGCCTTTTACCAACATCCTCAAGACAAACTAAAATTACTAGCCTTTACTGGGACAAAAGGGAAGACAACAGCGGCTTACTTTGCTTTTAACATACTTAAGCAAAGTCATAAGCCTGCCATGCTCTCAACCATGAACACGACACTTGATGGAAAAAACTTCTTCAAGTCTAACTTAACTACACCTGAGAGTTTGGACCTTTTCCGTATGATGGCTAAAGCTGTTGATAATGGCATGACCCATCTGATTATGGAGGTCTCAAGCCAAGCTTATCTAACCAAGCGTGTCTATGGTTTGACCTTTGATGTTGGTGTCTTTCTTAACATCAGCCCAGACCACATTGGTCCTATTGAACACCCAACCTTTGAAGACTACTTCTACCACAAGCGTCTCCTCTTGGAAAATAGTCGAGCAGTTATTGTCAATAGTGGTATGAATCACTTCGGTTTTGTTGCTGAAGAAGTCGCTGATAAAGACCACGACTTCTATGGTAAGGACTCTGAAAATACCGTTAAACATAGCTCAGGATTTAGCTTTAAAGCCAAAGGTAAACTAGCTGGTGATTACGATATCCAACTCATTGGTGACTTTAATCAGGATAATGCCATGGCTGCTGGTTTATCCTGCCTACGTCTTGGAGCCAGTCTTGAAGACATTAAACAAGGGATTGCTCAAACCTCCGTTCCAGGCCGTATGGAAATTCTCACTCAGGCCAATGGTGCTAAGGTATTCGTCGACTATGCTCACAATGGTGACAGCCTAGACAAGCTCTTGCAAGTCGTAACTGATCACCAAAAAGGTAAGATTAGTTTGATTCTAGGAGCTCCTGGAAATAAAGGTGAAAGTCGTCGTAAAGACTTTGGTCACGTCCTCAACACTTACCCCGAAGTAGATGTCACCTTATCTGCTGATGATCCTAACAAGGAGGATCCCCTTGTGATCTGTCAAGAAATTGCTAGCCATATCAGTCGCAAGGTTCGTATCATTGTTGATCGAGAGGAAGCTATTAAAACAGCTATGGCCGAGACTACAGACTCAGAGGATGCTGTCGTTATTGCCGGTAAAGGTGCTGATGCCTTTCAAATTGTGAATGGTAAACGCACTGATTATGCTGGTGATATTGAAGTCGCTAAAAAATATTTGTAAATAATAACTTAAAAAGCCAATTGAGATGATGCTCTTCATCTCAATTGGCTTTTTTACTATCTAAACACTAGTGTCTACCTAGTGTCTTCTTAAAAATATCGTAGAAGGGATTGAGGGTCTTATCAAATGAGCCAACAAGCGTCTCTAATTGTCCGCCAAACTGACGCTTAAAGTTAAAATTTCCTTTGCCAGAACTAGCTGCCTCAGTTTCAATAGTACCGTAAAAGTTAAAACGCTTTTTAGCCTTACTTTTAGCATATTTTATCATCTCCCAATGAAGCAAAACCGCTCCACCGAAATTAAGGTAGGCTTCATCATTACCCCCGTAAAAGCTGACAATTTCCGGACCATAATCCATGAAAAGATAAGCTGAAAGCGGTAATTTGTCAGTCTTGATTTGGTAAGACTTGAATTGTTCTAACCGCTTATAGTAGCTTCTCAATTGATCCTCCGCATCTGCTATTTGACCTTTGGTACGTTTTTTCTGAGGTCCTTCTTTTAAAGCCTGAATCTTGGCTTCAAAAGACTGAATGTTCTTGTCAAGATAAGCTAGATAGGCTGGACAATCTAAATAAGCCAACATAAACTTGGCAGATTCGCCAAAATATTTTTTTAGATTTTGAAAATAAACTAGCGGATGAACAGAAAATCCCTTTCTCTCTGCTGTTCGACTTAAAATATCGTAGAACTGGTCAAGTTGATGCTCATCAAGTTCTTCAGTCTTAACATTCATATCAGTGAATTTTTTGAGGTCTCGCTTCAATGATGGAGAAAAGGCAGCATGGATTTCATCAGAACTAGCAAAACTTTCTATTGATTTCACGAACATCTGGTTAACCACAAGAGATTGTTCCGAATCCAGAGAGTGCTCAAAACCTAATGTTTCAAAAACCTCTAGAACATCACTAGCTATATCCACTTCAATATTTTCAAGTTTTTCATTTCTAATAAGATTTGCCAGGTAAGGGTGTATAGAAAGTGTGGCAATATTTTTCTTTCTTAAATAGAGTATTAAAGCCTCGAGTAGCTCTGTCAAACTAGCCAGAGAGTGGTAATCTAACAGGGGACCATGTAACAAGAGGGCCTTTTTAAATATACGAAAGCTCTTCTTATAAACAACTATTGCTTGACCTACCCTTAAGCCATCTCTTTCGAAAACCAGAGCTTCTACTTTTTCTATATGGTCTTGACTTTCCTGAAGTTTGGCCATTTCAGCAGACTGCAGAAAATTGGCACACTTTGCAGTTACCTGTGTGTTTTGATAATCCTCAAAACTAACACTCTTAACCCTAATAGACATTACTATCATCCCTTCCGTTTCAACCTATATCCCACATTTTCCTAAAATCATTAACTGCTTTTAATGATTGGGAAAATTTTCCAAACCAAGAGGGGCATCTAGTGATTATGAATGTTACTCACAGATGGAGAGGAAAATTAATTTGATTATTAAAATTACAAGCATCATTATATACTAAATTATCACTTTTGTTAATCCTTTTGCGATATTTTCTGAAACTTACACGACTTTTCATTTGATTATAAAAAGTCCTTCCACTTGAATGTGGAAGAACCTTTATTCACTGATGCTTACCTATAACGTCGCAATTGAGGTGGGGTATAAGACTGAACAAAGGCCTCAATTTCAGAAAAATTATCTGTAAAAAGAAATTTTGCAGCCGTTTCAGCCTCTAAAAAATCATGAGCAACCATGGTACCTAACATGGCCTTCATGGCATCGTAATAGCCGTTGAGGTTAAAGAAAACACAGGGTTTGTCCAACTTACCCACACGAGCAGCTGCAATAGCTTCTGAGATTTCTTCAAGGGTTCCAAGACCTCCTGGAAGGGCGATAAAGAGCTCACCTTGCTCTAACATGGCAGTCTTGCGCTCTGCCATCGTTTCTACTATCGTCATTGAGGTCAATCCCTCATAAGCAATTTCTCTATCCTTAAGAAATTGCGGCATAATCCCATGAGCCTGTCCCCCATTTTCTAAAACTGTATCACCTAGAACTCCCATAAGTCCCATCTTACTGCCACCATAGACTAGGATATGCCCATTTTTAGCAATCCATCTCCCCAAGGCAATCGTTGCTTCTTTAAAACTAGGATTGTCCCCCATATTAGCTCCCAAATAGACTGTTACTTTCATCAAAGTCCTCCTCTTACTCTATTATAACGCAAAATTCCTGCCATAACTGACAGGAATTTTTGCTTAGTCTTTACGCTCCAAATTACGAAGCATTTCATCAATTTTATTACCGTATTCGATAGACTCATCTTTAATAAAGGTCAAATCCGGAATCTTATACATAGTCAGACTTTTACCAAGTTCTCGCTTGATTGTCCCAGTAGCCTTTTCAAGACCAGTTTGTGCTTTTTGGTTGTCTGACGCTAAAGTAGAGTGAATGGTATAGAAAACCTTAGCCGCCGACAAATCACCAAGCATTTGAACATCTGTGATGGTTACATCTTGAACACGTGGATCACGAACCTTCTTTTGAAGAATTTCGTTGACTTCACGTTTGATTTCCATCCCAACACGATCTACACGAAATGAATTTCCCATAGTCTTATCCTTTCTTTTTATAATGGAACAAAAGCCAGGCCAGATGACCCAGCTTTGTCCCCTAAATAAGCTTCCTTAGAAATCTGATGTGATTAACGTTTGATCTCTTCCATGATGTAAGCTTCGATAACGTCATCAACTTTAATATCGTTATAGTTTTCAATCATCAAACCACCCTCTTGAGCATTTCCGACTTCTTTAACGTCATCTTTATAGTGTTTCAAGCTTGCCAATTTACCATCAAAAATAACCACACCATCACGAATGACACGGGCACTTGAATCACGAGTGATTTTACCATTAGTAACCATGAATCCACCGATTGTTCCGACTTTAGAAACTTTGAAGGTTTCACGGATAACTGCTTCACCAATGATTTTTTCTTCAAATTCAGGATCAAGCATCCCTTTCATGGCATCTTCGATTTCTTCGATAACCTTATAGATGATGCTATGAAGGCGAATTTCAACTTCATCAGTTTCCGCTTGTTGACGCGCCTGTGGTGTAGGACGAACGTTAAATCCGATAACAACAGCATCTGAAGCTTCGGCAAGCGTAATATCAGATTCGTTAATAGCACCTACTGCTGAGTGAACAACATTTACACGAACACCCTCAACATCAATCTTAAGAAGAGATGCTGCCAAGGCTTCAACTGAACCTTGTACGTCAGCCTTGATGATAACATTAACAGTCTTCATTTCACCAGCTTTAAGGGTATCAAAGAGGTTATCAAGACTAACACGGTGTGTTTGTTGACGTTGTTTCATAAGAGCACGTTTTGCACGCTCTTCACCAGCAGCACGAGCTGCCTTTTCATCTTCATAAACCGCAAAATGGTCACCAGCCATTGGTGCTTCATTCAAACCAGTAATTGAAACTGGTGTTGACGGTGCTGCAGTCTTAATGCGACGACCAAGGTCATTGGTCATAGCACGAACACGTCCGAAGGTGTTACCAACAACGATTGGATCTTGAACATTCAAAGTACCTTGTTGTACAAGAAGGGTAGCAACCGCACCTTTACCTTTATCCAAGCGAGCTTCGATAACAGTACCGATGGCACGAACTGTTGGATCAGCCTTAAGTTCTTCAACTTCTGCTACAAGAAGAACAGTTTCAAGTAATTCTTCAATGTTTTGACCAAATTTCGCTGAAATCTCAACGAATTCGCTATCACCACCCCAAGCTGTTGAGATAACGCCATGCTCTGCTAATTCACCGATAACACGTTCTGGGTTTGCACCTGGTTTATCAATCTTGTTAATCGCAACAATGATTGGAACACCCGCAGCTTTAGAGTGGTTGATGGCTTCAATCGTTTGTGGCATAACACCATCATCCGCAGCTACAATCAAGATAGTAATATCTGTAACAGAGGCACCGCGAGCACGCATAGATGTAAAGGCCGCGTGTCCAGGGGTATCAAGGAAGGTAATCTTCTTACCACCCTCTTCAATTTGGTAGGCACCAATGTGCTGTGTGATACCACCTGCTTCACCTGTAGCAACACGAGAATTACGAAGAGTATCAAGAAGGGTTGTTTTACCGTGGTCAACGTGCCCCATGATAGTAACAACTGGTGCGCGCTCTACCATAGCATCCTTATTGAGGTAATCTTCATCAACAAAGAAACGTTCGATATCAGCATTATCGACCTCTTCTTTTTTGGTTGCCTCAATACCATAGTCAACCATCAACAACTCAATTGTATCTCCGTCAAGAGATTGGTTTTGAGTTGCCATAACACCCATCATGAAGAGTTTCTTAACGATTTCAGCTGGCTCACGTTTAATACGTTTTGCGATTTCTGCAACCGTCATGCCTTCCGTGTATTCAAATTCTTTTGGTAATTCATGGAATTTACGCTCTGTTACTGGTTTCGGAGCTGAATTACCACGGTTATTTTTACCTTTTTTATTTTTGTTTTTATTCCAGTTACTATTTCGTTGATTTCTCACTTGGTTTTGATTATTCCACTTATTATTTCTTGTTTGCTTAGGTCCATCTTCATTCTCGCGACGATTATCACGTGATTTATCTGGACGTGCCTTTTTACGACGTGTATCTTGTGCTTGCGCAGCTGGAGCTGGTTGAGCAGCCGGTGCTGGCTTAGGAGCTGGCTTAGCTTCAGCAACTGCTTTTTGAGCAGCGACTTCCGCCTGTTGTTTTTCTTTTCTTGCCTTTTCCTGTTCTTTCGCACGGCGTTGCTCTGCAGCCTTTTCTTCACGGAAGCGTGTTTCACTTTGACGTGAATATTCTGCATTTTGCTCTGCTTTCAAGGCTGCTGCACGCGCTTTAAAGTCAATACGTGGACCTGCCTGATTGTTACGGGCAGTATCGTTACGTTTATTGCGACCTTGATCATTGCGCTGTTTACCTTGGAAATTACGGTCACGATTACTATTGTTATCGCGGTTTCCATTGTTACGGTTTCCTTGACCATTTCCATTTTGGTTGCGACGATCATTATTCTGACGTTTACCTTGATCGTTTCCTTGTTGATTTCGGTTACGATTACGGTTGTCACGGCCTCCGCCATTTTGACGACGCTCTGCCTCTGCCTTGGCACGTGCTTCACGTTCTGCCTTAAAATTACGGCTTTGTGGTTTTTTCGGAGTCGCAGGGGCTTCTTTAACTTCAGCCTTTGATGCCTCTTTAGCTGGAGCTGATTTGGCAACAGGTGCCTTATCAACCTTAGGCGCTACCTTTTCCTCTTTAGGAGTTGGTGTCGCTTTAGGAGCTGGCTTACTTTCAGCCTTAGCTGTTCCCCCTTTTAAACTTGAAGCGATACGATTAGCATCAGCTTCTTCAACTGATGAGGAATGGCTCTTCACAGAAAGACCAAGTTCTTGAGCTTTCGCAACAACAACCTTACTTTCTACACCAACCTCTTTTGCGATTTCATATAATCGTTTCTTTGACACGTGATGTCCTCCTATTCTTTAGTCCATAAGAGTCCTCATTTTCTTTGAAAATCCAGCATCAACTACAGCAACCGTTTTTCTTGGTTTACCAATAGCCATGCTTAATTCCAGTGCGTTAAACACTGTGGAGACTTCTATATTATAGTAGTTACATTTATCAGTCGTCTTTTTAGTCACGTTACTACCAGCATCATTGGCAAGAAAAACTAGTCTCGCCTGCCCTGATTGAACTGCCTTGATGACAAGTTCTTCGCCAGAAATAAGCTTTCCAGCTCTTTGTGCTAGTCCCAACATATTTGACAATTTTTCTGTGTTATTCAAGACCTAACTCTCTTCTTTTGACCTTGTGATCCACATAAGCGATGAGTTCATCATAAAAACTTTCAGGAACATCCATGGAGAAACTATGGTTAAAAGCACGTTTCTTTTTAGCTTGGAGAGCTTCTTCATTATCTAGTTTAATGTAAGCACCTCGGCCATTTTTCTTTCCTGTTGGATCAATGAAAATTTCACCATCTTTAGTTTTTACAATGCGGAGCAAATCACGTTTATCAATGATTTCTCCTGAGACAACTGATTTGCGTAAAGGTATTTTTCGTGTTTTAGCCATCAAACACCTCTATGTTCTTCTTATTCTGCTTCTGTTGTTTCAGTTACTTCTTCTGTTGTGACTTCAACAGGTGTAGCCTCTTCTGCAACAATCTCATCAACAACTTCCTCAGTAGCAGCCTCGGATTTTTCAGCTTCGAGTGCTTCGTATTCAGAAGCTGACTTGATGTCAATACGGTAACCAGTCAAATGAGCTGCCAAACGAACGTTTTGCCCACGACGACCAATTGCAAGAGATAATTTGTTATCTGGCACAACTACTGTTGCACGTTTGCTATCATCTTCGTCGAAGAGAACATAGTCCACTTCAGCCGGTGCAATAGCATTGTAGATGAATTCAGCTGGATCTTCAACCCATTGAATAACATCAATATTTTCCTCAACAGGAACTTCAATTCCTGTCTTAGCATCCAAACGTGTTGGGTGGAAACGGCTGACAACTTTCTTAATATTGCTTCCACCACGACCAACGATAGTACCAATAGCATCAACGTTAGGGTTATGACTGCGAACAGCAACTTTCGTACGATCACCAGCTTCACGAGATACGCTCATGATTTCTACAGTTCCATCAAAGACTTCAGGAATTTCTTGTTCCATGATACGTTTGATGAATTCTGGATGGCTACGACTTACAAAGACGTTAACACCTTTAGGGTTGTTTTCAACTTTATAAACATAAACATCGATGACGTCGTGTGACTTAAAGCTTTCACCAGGAATTTGGTCTTGGCGTGACAATTGAGCTTCGAGCGCTCCAAGATTAACATAAATGAAACGTTGGTCAAAGCGTTCAACTGTTCCTTGCATGATTTCACCTTCATGTTGCTTATAGTCATTATAAGTAATCTCACGCATTTGCTTACGCATTTTTTCCATAATCGTTTGTTTAGCAGATTGCGCTGCAACACGACCAAATTCATCGACTGACTCTTCAAAGCGAATCTTGTCGCCAAGCTCGTAAGCTGAGCTAATAGCAAGCGCATCTTTCAAGCTAATTTCCAAACGACTATCGAAGACTTCGTCTACAACTTCACGAACGGTAAAAACTTGAAAATCACCTGTTTTTTCATTGAATTCAACGACTGCTGATTCAGACTGACCATAACGACGCTTGTAAGCTGATTTAAGTGATTCAACCACAGCATCGATGATATCTTCCTTGTTAATGTGTTTTTCTTCTTCCAAGACACGGAAGGCTTCTAGCATTTCTTTGCTCATATTATTTGTCGTTTTAGCCTTTAAGAGCCAAAACTGGCATCCTTTCTTTATTTACACTAAGAGTTTTAGAGTTTGACTGCCAAACGAGCTTTAGCAACTGTTTGATAGGGAATCTCAACAGTCTTATGGCGAGTCTTATCAAGATAATCAATTGTTAGAGTTTCGCCATCGAAGGCCAACAAATCACCTTGAAAAATCTTGATTTTATCAATAGCCTTGTAAAGGCTAACATTGATATACTGACCAACAGAATTCTTCAAAGCTTCTTTAGTCTTCAAAGGACGCTCTAACCCAGGGCTAGACACTTCCAACATGTATTGATCCGGGAAAGGGTCAGGCTGAATAGTATCCAAGAGAGGACTGATAATTTCAGTCAGGTCTGCAGTATCTTCGACAGTAATTCCACCTGGCTTATCAATCAAAACGGACAAGATATAGTCACTGCCAATCTTTTCATACTCGATATCGACCAATTCGTAGGGTTCAGGAATTGCTGGAGCTACGACAGCCGTCACGAGATCAATAATTTTTTGCGACATTATGACCTCCTTACACACACAAGAGACGAAGTTTCTACTCCGCCTCTCTTTCGTTATTTTTCTATATTATAGCATAGCTTAAAAACTATTGCAAGGAATAACCATATGACAGCAAAAAAGGCCGAGAGTCTCCCAACCTTTCTATTGTGTTGCTGGAATCGTGCTATAAGTAGTTACACCTGAACCATTATAATTGTATGTAGGAGCTGTTGCACCTTGGTCCTGAACATAATTACCAACATTATCACTGTAATTATTGCTGTAGGTAGCACCTCCATTATAGGTACTTACCGATCCACCTCCTACTGCCTCAGATGATCCAGACTCATAACTCCCAGATACCTCACTCAAAGTCAAACTTCCTTTAGAGTTAACGAAATCATCTGAACCATAGCTAGAAGTCCCAAAACCATTGAGTACCAGACTAGTCTTAAGTTTAGATTCAGAAACTTCCTTCTTGCCAACTTCCTTCTTAATACGATTTTGCACCTTAAGAATATCCTCAGTTGAGGCTACTTGGTAGCTTCCACCATTGATCGTCGCATCCGAACCAGCCAACTGGTAAGACTTGATATTTTTAAAGGCCTCACTATAGCCCATCAAACCACGCAGAGTAGTGCTATCACCAAGATCGATACTTGTTTGTACATTTGAACTGACAGCAGACAAAATTTTCTTATAAGAACCTATCGAGCCCATCTTCAAGAGCTTAGCCACAATCTTTTGAATAACCTCACGTTGACGTTTTTGACGACCATAGTCTCCATCGGGATCATCATAACGCATACGTGAATACACTAAGGCCTGTTCTCCATTGATTTTATGGGTTCCAGGCTCTACCTTCGCCTGAAATTCTGGTTCGTTTTCTGCAATCGAAATTGGGAAATCAAAATGGTTCGTTACCTCGATACCACCTACGGCATCCACCAAATCAATCATACCCTGCATATTAATCAGCGCATAGTAGTCAATATCAATATCTAAAACCTTTTGAATGGTTGAAATAGCTAAGTCAGCTCCACCCTCGGCATAGGCTGCGTTTAGTTTTACTTCACCCGATCCCTCAACATCTGTCAAAAGGTCACGTTCCAAACTGGTCATAGTAGTTCTCTTAGTCTTAGGATTCACTGTTACCAAAATCATAGTATCAGAATTTCCTTCCCAGGTTTCCTTACGTCCTTCGGATCCTGTATCCACCCCCATCAACAGAATCGTTATAGGCTTAGTCTGTTGAATGGCCTTACTATTTCCTGACGTTGCCTTTGAAACTCTAAAGGTTTTTGACAATTCGCCTGTAGCATAATTGTAAGTTGTCGTTAGGTAAATACCAACAGCTACTACTGTGGTGGCAAAAATTGCCAACAACATCAATAAAATTTTTCGTCCAAGTTTCATGTTTTTTCCTAATCTATGAGTTTAGCCATCAGGTAAACATCTAGAAATTCTCCATTTTTAGTTCTGGCACCACGTTTCTTAGTGCCTTCAATATCAAATCCAAATTTTTGATAGAGATGTACTGCCCGTTCATTGCGTGCTTGAACAGTCAACTCTAAGCGACAGATAGCTGGTGTGTTGTTTGCCCAGTCAATCATTATTTCCATAAGAAACTGACCAATACCATTACCCCAATAGGGTTTAGCAACCGCAATGAAAACATCACCAATATGACTGGTCTTCGTGTCTTGATCAGAAGTAACATTACAAACACCAATGAGCTCATGATTCAATTTTGCGACTAAACAAATCTCATTTGGGACACTTTGACGGCTATCAATATAGGAGGCTAACTGTTCGGCATTCAGTACAGAGCTCCTAGCATCCTGAGCCAAAAAATCTGACTCTAGAGCTACCGTCTTTAGTAATTTTGCTAAGGATACGGAATCATCTCTTTGGGCTTCCTCAATGACTAATTCGTACTCAGCCATTTGCCATCGCCTCCTGGATTTCTTTACTTCTAGGACCAAAAGATTCCAGAAGCAGTTGACGTCCATCACCATGATGTTTTATCGAAATTAAAAGATAGTCTCCCAGGAGACTGTCATCCAAAAGTTCTCCCCACTCGATAATCGTCACACCGTCACCGTATAGAAAATCATCTAAGTCAATAGAATCTGGATCATCACCAATACGATAAACATCTAAATGGTATAGCGGCAAACGCCCCTCATATTCTCTAACAATAGTATAGGTTGGGCTCTTTATCATCTGCGAAACATCCAAACCTTTAGCAATTCCCTTAGTTAAAGTGGTTTTACCAGCTCCCAGATCACCTGAAAGAACAATTATATCTCCAGAATTGAGCAATCGACCTAACTTTCGGCCTATGCTAATCAATTCCTCTTCATTTTGACTGTAAATCATGTTTTCATTATATCAAAAAATAAAAATCTGGACTATAATCCACTGTCAAAAACCATCAAAAACTTATAAATATTGAGGTAGAAAGAATAATTTAGATATAACAACTCCTCTTAATTTAACACTTACTTATATTAAGTCAAACCTCCATAAAGTTAATATTTCTAACAAAATTTCAATCTTAACTTAAAACAGTCGTGAAAGTAAACATCAAATCATCACTCGTAAAAAAACTAAAAAAGCCTGACAAAAGGACAGACTTTTTTGCTTATAAATATTAGATATTAGATATTAGAGAACAGCCATGCTAATGAAATTAAGGATAAACAAGATATCCAAAATCCACATAATAAAGTGGACATCCTTAGCTTGACCTTTGACGATTTTGACCAAAGTATAAGTAAGGAACCCAGCTGCGATACCGTAAGTAATGCTATATGAGAATCCCAT
>OKVL01000295.1_pt1 | contig 34365 bp, 30 predicted proteins | sample 1606791 | NCBI WGS metagenome assembly OKVL01 (sample SAMN03281006, study PRJEB24777) | human gut metagenome | isolation source: fecal sample PR165 from 1 month old male Malay infant, vaginally delivered...
GCCACCAAGGAAGCCTTCGAGAACGCCATGACCATGGATGTGGCCATGGGCGGTTCCACCAACACCGTGCTGCACATTCTCGCCATGGCCCAGTCCGCCGATGTGGACTTCACCCTGGACGACATCGAGCGCATCTCGCACACCGTGCCGTGCATCTGCAAGGCCAGCCCCTCCGGCAAGTGGGAGATCTCCGATGTGCACCGTGCCGGCGGTATCACCGGCATCCTCGGCGAACTCGAGCGCGCGGGCAAGCTGCACACCAACGTGCACTCCATCGACTACCCGACGCTGGAAGCTAAGCTCGCCGATTGGGACATCATGCGCCCGACCTGCACCGAGGAAGCCCAGCAGATGTACAAGGCCGCGCCTGGCCACATCATCTCCCCGGAACCGTGGACGCACACCACTTTGTTCGACTCGCTCGACCGCGACCGTGTCAACGGCGCCATCCACGACATCGATCACCCGGAGATCCACGAGGGCGGCCTCGCCGTGCTGCGCGGCAACCTGGCCCCCGACGGCTGCGTGGTCAAGACCGCCGGTGTGCCGCCGGAGATCTGGAAGTTCCGCGGACCGGCTCTGGTGGTCGACTCCCAGGAGCAGGCCATTGAAGTCATCCTGAACGACACCCTGAAGCCCGGCATGGCTCTGGTCATTCGTTACGAGGGCCCGAAGGGCGGTCCGGGTATGCAGGAGATGCTGTACCCGACCTCCTTCGTCAAGGGCAAGGGCATCGGCAAGCAGGTCGCAATGCTCACCGACGGCCGCTACTCCGGTGGTTCCTCCGGTCTAGCCATCGGCCACATGGCTCCTGAGGCTGCAAACAAGGGCCCAGTGGCGCTCATCAAGAACGGCGACATCATCGACATTGACATCGAAGCCCGTTCCGTGAACGTCGAGCTGACCGACGAGCAGCTGGACGAGCGTCGTCGTGAACTTGAGGCCGGCGACGGCTACGTGGCTCATCGCGACCGTCATGTCTCCCAGGCGTTGAAGGCATACGCTGCTTTCGCCCGCTCGGCCGACAAGGGCGCGACCCGTGACCCGGAGCTTATCAACAAGCTCTCCGGTCTTGCCTGATAGCAGATTGCATAGTTGAAAAGGTCCGGTACCTTCACGAAGAAGGTACCGGACCTTTTGCTTTGCTCCTGACTGTTGGGAGCTGGCTTGCGAAGCAAGACTGAGGATGGTTCCTAGCGAGATGCCCTAACGACCGCCCTCAGTCTCACTGTGTTCGACAGCTCTCCGAGCCCTGCAATCGCGGATGGCCTATGGCCATGTTTTTTCTGATTCGCCTGACGGCTCACACTCGCTTACAAACAGCCCACCGGGCTGTTTTGCTATACGGCTCTCCCGCCGGCGGGAGCGAAGCCGCTTTACCTCACGCAGGCAGCGGGGGAGAGGCGTGCGCCTCGGGCCCAGTCGGCAGCGCGCATGGCTTTCTTGCCCTGGGCCTTGACCTGGGTGAGTTCCAGCGCGCCGGTACCGGTACCGACCCATACATTCTTCTTGCCGACCTTCAGTTCGCCGGGATCGAGGTCGATTGGAGTATTGGGATTCGTCTGATCAGCCGGTTGCGCGGCAAGAATGTGCAATGTGAAAGGCTTGACTGCGGTCGTAAGATCCGCCGATTCCTCGTTGGCCTCGCCGCTGTCAGCTATCAACCCCTCTGCAAACAGTTCGGTCCAAGCTCCCGGATGCGGCGTGCATGCACGAATCTGGCGGTCGATGGCCTCCGCCGGGTCAGCCCAGTTGATGCGAGCATCTTCCACGGTGATTTTATGCGCGTATTCCAAACCCTCGGCGGGCTGTGGTGTGAATATGGCAGTGCCATCACCCACGGCGGCCAAAGCGTCCACATACATGGGCGCGCCCTCTTCCGCCAATCGTGTGAGCAACTCGCCAGAAGTCTCCCGACCAGTCAGCTCGACCGTCAACGAGGCGATGATTGGCCCATCATCCAGACCTTCTCCGACCTTGAATACATCGGCACCAGTGGTCGGATCGCCGTTCCAAATTGCACGTTGGGCGGGGGCAGCGCCGCGCCACTTCGGCAGGTTGGAGAAGTGCAGGTTGTACCAGCCCATCGGCACGGCATCCAGCACGGACTTAGGCAGGATATTGCCATAAGCGATGACGGCGGCGATATCCGCATGCAGCCCCTTTAGGGCCTCCATGAACTCGGGGGAGCGAGGCTTGGCGTCAATCACGGTCAGACCAAGCTCCACGGCTGCGGCTTTGACCGGGCTCGGCGTGAGCTTTCGACCACGACCAGTAGGCGCGTCCGGACGGGTGATGACGCCGACGACCTCAAAACGAGAGTCGGCGGCGAACGCCTGAAGTGAGGGCACTGCTACATCGGGCGTGCCGGCAAACACTAGTTTGAGCATATTTCTTCCTTAGCGGGAACAAACCCGTGCTCATGTCACGGATAAAGTCATTGTCAACGGATAAGCGAGAATGCGGTGGCCGCACATGCGCAGGCTCTGCATCTGACGAGTGTCAAAAGCGGGGTGCGGAACAGAGTCCTACTGCACGTCGGGAATGTTCATGCCGTTGGCAATGAGCAATTCGCGCAGCTTGACGGGATTCTGGAAGCGAACGCCACGAATGCCTGCAGCGTTCGAGCCAACGATGTTCATGGCCTTGTCGTCAATGAACAGAGCGCCATCTGCCTTGATGCCGAACTCCTTCAGCGCCGCATCATAGATTTCCTTATGGGGTTTGCGCAGCTTAACAAAACCGGAGACCAGCTTGCCATCCAGCTTCTGCAGGATGTCACACTGTTCCTCGGCCACATGGAACAGGCTGGCCTCCCAGTTGCTCAGTCCCCATACTCCGATGCCGGCAGCCTTGAGGTCGTCGACCAGCACGCGCGCGCCGGGCACAATGCCGGTCAGGGAATCGCGGAAGTTCTTGATGTAATAGTCGAGGATGTCGGCCCACTTGTCGCCCTTGCGCTCGCGCATAATAGCGATGGCCTCCTCGGTGCTGGTGCCGCCGTCCATGAGGTCGTTGACATCGTAGAAACCGGAGATGTCGTTATCGAGAAATGCGTCGATGGTCTTCTGGCTGTAACGGGGGATAAGCACTGCGGCCGGATCCCAGTAGATCAGTACATTGCCGAAGTCGAAAATCACGTCAGTGATTGGTTTGCCGGCGTTCGTGGCAGCTTCGCCGTCTGCAACCAGCACATCGTAATCCATATCCGGCTCTCCGGGCCAACCCTTCATGGTTCCTCCTCCGTTTTGCGGTTGTTGTTCTGTAATCATCGTTTCACGTGTTGGAGACGATTTGGTTTTTGGGCCTCCCCTCAGTCTGCCGTCACAGACAGCTCGTCCTGCAATTATGGACGGGTCTTGCCCGAGACCTTCTGGCTCGACTATCGTCTCGCCTCCGCCTACAAACAGCCCGCTGGGCTGTTTGCTTTAGGCTCAGCCTCCAGAGGGGAGCCAGAGAGACGTTGACACGGGAAACCTAGATCAGGTCTTTAGGATCAATACGGAATCGGAGTTCGCCGGGTTCCCGAGAGGCCACATGACGGGCGGTTTCCCGGTGAAGACGAATGGCCAGCTCAGCTCGCTGGCTTTGCGGCACACGTACCACGGCTTTCACCCGGTCGGCCGTGGCTTCGAGCTCCCGCGCATCGACGGTATCGGGCTGAGCAATCGGCACCGGTCCCAGCATGCCCGGCAACTCGCCGCATACCGCCCAGTCTCCTCCGAGCGCGCCAATGCGCTGCATCAGCGTCATCACCGCATCGCGTCGTCCCCACACACAGGCCGCGGCCACAGTCGGCGGCATACCGGTTTCCATGCGCTCGTCCAGATCCTTGGATGCCAAAATTCGCGAATCCCACATCATCAACGATTGAGCGATGGCCGGATCGGTCTCTCCCAATATCAGCGCCTGCCCGCCTCGAGAGCGAGGCGCGCACAGCGAAACCGCCCGCATCCAAGCTGTCAACGTATCCAAGCGTGCATCTACACCCAGTGCATACAGACTGGTCCAAGCATCAAGAATCGCCACGGCGCGGTATTCGTGGCCAGCCGCCCCCCGCTCATTGCTCACCGGGCGTACACGCGGCTCGAAACCCGGCGTGGCAATCACAATCATCGGCTTGCATGGCACATCGCGGACCAATCCCTGAGCCTTGCTGGACAACACCATCGGCACGCCGCGGAACAGTCCAGCCAATTCAGCAGCCGTGCCGGCCGCCCCCACACGTACCACACGCATGCGTTCATGCCCACAGCCGGGGCATGTCCAATGAATGGCCGCAGTGCCGCACCATTGACACCGAGGCGCGGATTCGCTTCTATCTGCCGGCAATTGCAGCGGACCGGAACATTTCGCGCATCGTGCCTGACGGTGGCATTTCGCACAGCTCAATGCTTCACTGGTACTGTCCTGAGGAATCGAGAGCAGCACGGGGCCGCTTTCCAACGCTTTGCTGAGCGCACGCACAGCCGTATGAGGCACGCGAGCGCCGATGGTCGCATCCGCCAAACGAGCTAGCTCATCGCGATTCAGCCAGCGAACCCACGGCGTTGCATCCTTCAACGGTGAGGCAAGCGGATGGATTGCCGTGGAATAGCCACTCACCGGCGTCTCCACCGTGCCTGGGCCAGTGTTCTCCCACTGACTCTGCACTGTGCGTGCATTGGCCATCGCCACGAATACGCCGCCGTGTGATTTGGCGCGCAACCGCATCACGCCGCGTGCCTGCGGATACGGCATCATGCCGTCCATGTTCTGATAGGCGGCATCTTCCAATATGGCGAACAGAGCAGGACCTTCAACCGGCGCATACATCACTGCGCGGGTGCCGATAATCACCTTTACCTGTCCTAATGCCACGGCCAAATACGCACGGTATCGGTCCGCCGCAGGCATCTGGGCATTCAACACTGCGACATCGCCTATCCAGCTGCCGGAAGGTGTGGGGGAGAACGGTTTGAGCCCATAGTTGCGCAACATTGGAAGCAAATCCTCGACTTCCCTCATGGTGGGAAGTTCCACCACGGACGGTTTGCCGGCGCTGAGCGCAGTGGCAACCATCCATGCCATATTCCGTTGCCATTCCTGGGCTCCGGATAGCAAGTCGAAAACAAAGGATTGGAACCGTTGCCCGTGCAGGGCATCATTCAGCACATTGGCTTCGCCATAATTGGCGACAATGCGCCGATAGGCTTGTGCGGCGCCCTCTGATACCGAATCGGCCACCTCAAACGAGGAACCGGATGGGCGGGTGCCATCCGGCAGGGTGCCGTGGCCGGCAAACCCTCCTTGTACGTTATCCGGCAACGAGCCACCGACCGGTCGTCGGAACGAAGCAGTCAACCGCTGCTCGGCCTCCACCTTGGCCACGCGCGGCGGCACGGCAAAGCGCAGGATATTGGCCCGCGTACCACCATAGGCATTGGCGATGAGCCCGATATCCTCGCGCATCGAAGCCGGAACCAGCACATCGGGGCTTATCACCCGCTCGATATAGCGAATCGAAGAACGCGGCGTATCGCTGGTGGAAGTCCGCGACCAAATCACGCCGCCGACCCGTTGACCGCCGAACCGCACGCGCACCAGAACGCCGGGTTGCGCGGCATCACTGTCTTTCTCGTCGATGAAGTAGTCGAATGTCTGACCAAGATGCAGCGCCTGCACATCAAGCACCACTTGTGCAATGGGATCATGCTCGGCGGGCGTGTGCTCCGCGGGCGCACGTTTGCGCCGCTTGCGCGGGGCCAACCCGTCAAGCGTGAGCTGCTGTGCGTCCGATGTAGTCATGCCTCAACTATAAGGGCCTCAGCCAATACCGGTAATTATCTACCGGTCTACCGGCGCAGATAGTCGAGTACGTGCATCAGGTCGCGGTCGTTGATAGCCTCATCGGCGGCGAGCTGGGTCTTCGGCTTGGCGCAGAAAGCAATACCCAGACTGGCGGCCTGAATCATCGGAATATCATTCGCGCCATCACCCACGGCCACGGTCTGGCTCATCGGAATATCCAGCTGCTTGGCCCACTCCCGCAGCGCATGCAGTTTCACGGTCTTGCAGACAATCTCGCCCAACACCTTGCCGGTCAAGCGCCCATCGGCAACTTCAAGACGGTTCGCAATCCAATAATCGATATGCCCCTCGGCGGCCAGCTTGTCGACCACCTCATGGAAGCCGCCGGACACCACGCCGACCTTCCAGCCATGCGCATGCAGCGTGTCAATCAGCTCCAGCGCGCCTTTGGTGAAATGCAGCTTGTCATGCACGGTGTCGAACACGGAGACCGGCAAACCCTCAAGCAATGCCACACGGGCCCGCAGCGCATCGCAGAACTCCAACTCGCCACGCATCGCGCGTTCGGTCACCTTCGCGATTTCCTCACCGGATCCGGCGGCCTCGCCCAACTCATCAATAACCTCTTCGTCGATGAGCGTGGAGTCCACATCCATCACCAGCAGACCGGGCTCAGCCAGCGTCGGTACGGAATCGGCGGAACCGCCCAAAGCCCCAACTTCGCTTTCGGCGGACTTGTCAATAAAATGCACATCTTCTTGCGTCATGCTTTCGATTCTCGAAAAACCTTGAGACAATGCCCTCTATGAGTTTTTCTATGGAGCTTGCCACTGCACTCGCGGCTAACCCCACACCCATCTGCACCACGTCCGAAGGCGGCCTGATCGGCACCATCACCGAATGGCTCATCACCCTGATGGAAACCATCGGCGGCATCGGCGTGGCTCTGGCCATCGCCCTCGAATCGGTGTTCCCGCCCATCCCTTCCGAAGTGATTCTGCCGCTCGCAGGCTTCACCGCGGCCCGCGGCACGCTGAGTCTGCCCGGCGCGATCATCTGGGCCACCATTGGCTCTTTGCTGGGTGCATGGACGCTGTATGGCATTTCCCGTTGGGTGGGCTTGCATCGCATCAACCGTGCGGCGGACAAGATTCCAGGCGTCAGCCGCAAGGATGTGAGCAAGGCCAACGATTGGTTCACCAAGTACGGCACATGGTCGGTGCTCATCGGCCGCGTGATTCCCGTGGTGCGCTCGCTGATTTCCATTCCCGCCGGCTTCAACCGTATGAATTTCCTGCAGTTCACCGGCTGGACCCTGCTCGGATCGGCCGTATGGAACACCATCTTGGTGTCCTCAGGTTATCTGCTCGGAGACCAATGGTGCTCGATTCAAGGTGCGCTCGGTGTGTTCGAAGACGTGGTCATCGTGGCCGTGGTTGTGGTTATCGTATGGTTCGCGGTGAAAAAAGTGCGTACTGTGGTGCGTAACCGGAAAGCACAGCATGGCGAATAACGCCAAGCCCGCATAAGGGTTCGGATGGTTCCGATAGGGGAGTGAAGGCATATATGGGAGAAGCCGAAAATCTTGCCGAGCTGAACGACCGGCTTATGGCCAAGAACCATGCGCTCGCCGAAGCTCTGAACCGTGCCGGCAAAGAGCTCACCAAAGCCAAATCGCAGCTGGCGCAACTCGCACAGCCGCCGCTCACCTTCGCCACGATGGTCAAAATCGATTCGACCCACACCGATGAGGACGGCGTACAGCATGCCAGTGCCGAGGTGATTTCCGGCACTCGACGCATGATTGTGCCCGTGGCAGCGAACGTCAATGCGTCTCGTCTTGCTGCCGGCTCCACCGTTATGCTCAACGAGAAGCTTGTGCTGGTTGAACAGCGCGATGCCGATACCGTGGGCCAGATTCGAGTAGTCAAGCAAATACTCGATGATGGGCGTCTGATTGTTGCCGATGCTTCCGGCAATCCCGTGCTGGTGCGCCGTTCCAGTGCGCTCAGTTTGACCGCCATCAGCCAAGGCGATCGCATTATCGTCGATCCGTCCGTGCGGCTCGCCATCGAACTGCTGCCCAATGAGAGTGACCGGGATCTGGTGTTGGAAGAGACGCCAGACGTCACCTTTGCCGACATCGGCGGTTTGGACAGCGAGATCGGCCGTATCAGGGATGCCGTGCAGCTGCCGTTCCAGCATCGCGCGCTATTTGAGCGCTATGATTTGAAGCCGCCGAAGGGCGTATTGCTCTACGGGCCTCCCGGCAATGGCAAAACGATGATTGCCAAAGCCGTGGCCAATGCCTTGTGCGAAGGCGGCTGTGACATGGATGGCGATGGCTCTATCAACGGCAGAGAGCAGCAGGTCAAGGGTGTGTTCCTGTCCGTCAAAGGGCCTGAACTGCTCAACAAGTACGTCGGTGAATCCGAGCGTCTGATTCGTCTGATCTTCCAGCGTGCCCGCGAACGCGCCGCCGAAGGCAAGCTGGTGGTTGTGTTCATTGATGAGATGGACTCGCTGCTGAGAACCCGTGGCTCTGGCGTTTCCTCCGATGTGGAAACCACCATCGTGCCACAGTTCCTTTCCGAACTCGACGGCGTGGAATCGCTCGATAACGTGATGGTGATTGGCGCCTCCAACCGTGTGGACATGATCGATCCCGCCGTGCTGCGCCCGGGCCGTCTTGACGTGAAGATCCGTATAGACCGGCCTTCCGGCGAGGCAGCCGCCTCCATCGTGCGTCATTACCTGACCGATGACCTGCCGCTGGAACAGGGTCTGGATGCCGATGCGCTCTCCCGCGTACTTGTGCGAGATATCTATACACGTTCCGAGCGCCGGCATCTCGCTGACGTGCGTGACGAGCGCGGCACGTGGAATGCGCTGTTCCTGGCCGACGTGGTTTCTGGCGCGAGCCTCAAGAATATCGTTGACCGTGCGAAGACCCACGCGGTTAAAGCATCGATTGCATCAGGCAAGGATGTGGCTCTTGATGCCACGCTGCTTGGCCGTGCGGTCGAAGATGAGTTCGCTGAGACTCGCGATTCGCTGCTGGATGCCGATCCGGTGCAATGGGCGCGCGTCAATGGTTTCGACGCTGGACGAGTCACTGCAATCCGTGCAGTAGGGCGTTGAATCAGCTGTGCGGCTGAGTTATAGCCATAAGTCAGCCGCACAACGGAACGATCACATACCTATTCGGCGACCGCCGGAATCGGCACTCCGGCATCGATAAGCGTCTCTCGCAGTCCGCGCTCGTCGCGGAAACGGATGCAGCGAATCCCCGCACGGTTCGCGCCAATCACATTGGACGCCCTGTCGTCAACAAACACGGTTGTCTCGGCATCAATGCCAAAGGACTCCAACGCTTTCATATAGATGGCCGTATCGGGCTTGCGCATATGGACCTCACTGGAAATGACGCGTCCGTTCAGCATGCGCAGAATCTCATAGGCGTTCTCGGCCTCGCCAATGGTCTCCCGTTGCCAATTCGACAATCCCCATACACCAAGGCCGGCGGCCTTGATGTCATGCACCAGTACGCGCATGCCGGGAATGGTGCCGGTAAGTGAGTCCAAGAAATTATCGAAATAGTAGGCAAGCATCTCAGCCCAGCGTTCGCCATGAGTCTCACGTGTCCACGCAATACCCTCGGCCGGGCTGGCTCCCGCATCCATCCTGTCGCAGGCGTCGTAAAAGCCGGATATGTCATTGTCGAGAAAATCCTCGATACGCTTCTCGCTGTAGCGCGGCATGAACAGCGCCTGCGGATCCCAATCGACGAGTACATTGCCGAAATCAAAGATGACGTTGGCGATTGGCTGCCTGGCATGAGCCGCAGCGGCGTCATAGGCGATCACTTCATTGAACGGTATATCCAGCTCCGATTCTCCAGGCCAACCCTTCATCGCGTTTCCTTTCATGAGATTCATGAGACCTATTGAACAGGCATCAGGTGCAAAGGCGGAAAACCGCCCTCAACTCTCATATTAGGTTCGTGCGGCAGCGCTACTCGGAGCGGCTGATGGTCTGATGTCCGTTGTCTACGGACAGGAGGCAGTGTCCGTAGACAACGGACAACAGTTTGTCCGTAGAACGGCAGTCCGCCTCCGTGTTCCCCTTACATTGGAATATGTCAAGGAGGCAAGGCAATGGCGACTGGCTACAATAAATCACTGCTCAACTACCTGTTGAACCGCCGTGATTTCGTTCCCGGAACGGAGCTGTCCGCGGTACTTGGCGTGTCGACCAAAACCGTGTCGCGTATCGTCAAGCATGTCAACGAACAGTCCACGAATGGCATGATCATCGAATCGCAGCGCGGTCGCGGCTATCGCCTCAACTCCTCCAATTACTTCGCCCAGCGAGACCTCAACGCGGAAGCCGGCAAGCCCGGTGTGCTGAGCTCGGTGGAACGCCGCGACGAGATCATCAAGCGTCTGCTCATCACCGCTCCGCAGCAGTACCGCATCAATGATCTGTGGGGCAAGTTCTACATCAGCGAATCCGCTATCGCGGTGGATGTGCGCACCTTGCGTAGCATGCTTGCCAAGTTCGATTTGGATCTTGCCCGCAGCGCCGATGTCATTTGGGTGTCCGGCACCGAAACCGACATCCGTCGTGCGATGGCCAGCCTGCTGGTCACCGATGATGACATCGCCAACGGTCAGTTCATGCACGCTGACCATACGGTGCAGCAGCGTGACGTGGCATTCGTCTCTCACCAGCTTGACCTCATCGAGGACCTCACCCACGCACAGGTTCCTTACCCGTACAGCGTGAACCTGTTCACCCACCTGTACATTCTCATCGAACGCTTCCGCGGCGTCGGGGCATTGATCGACGAAGGCGAGCAGGGCAACGCTGACGAAGCGCTGATGGAGCACCATCAGGAGATCACGCAGGTCTGCGAGAAGGTCATCGGCAACTTCGACGCCTACCTCGGCACCGCACTGCCGCGTATCGAGGTCTACTACCTGTACCAGTACCTCACTTCCTCGCGCATCGACTTCGCTCAGCTCGACCCGCACGAGATCCCCGATGACGTGCGCGAGTTGACTTATGAACTCATCGATCATGTCGCCGAAGACCCGGCCTTCCGCACCATCGACAAGCAGGCGCTGTTCGCTCACCTGTCGCTGCATATGAAGCCGCTGATGAACCGCTTGCGCAACAACATTCGTGTGGCCAACAATCTGCTCGAGCAAATCAAGCTTGAATACCCGTACTTGTTCAGCAAGGTGAGCGATGCCTGCCGCGAGCTGGAGTGCCGCCATGGGCTTGCCCGCATCGACGATGAGGAGCTTGGTTTCATCACCGTGCATTTCGCGCAGGCCGTGGAGCGTGCTCCGATGCCGCTCAACCTGCTACTGGTATGCACAACGGGCCTGGGCACCGCGCAGCTATTGCAGGCCAAGATCGCCAAGCGCTTTTCCGGGTTCAACATTGTGGAAACGGTGTCGTCGCGCAATCTGGCGCAAACGCTCGCCAAATACTCGGATATCGATCTGGTCGTTTCCACCGTCCGCCTGCCGGATGACGTCGCAGCGCCCACGTTGGTGGTGTCCGCGATGCTCACCACCGAGGATCAGGACCGTCTCGAACAGGAAGCCAACCGCATCCGCAGGGAGGCGATGGGACGATGAAACGACTCATGGTATGGGAGCCGGCATTGGCCGCCAATGACAAGCACACGCTTATCTCCAGCGTGGCTGAGTCTCTTGCCCAGCAAGGCGTGGTGCCATTCGGCGAGCAAGACGCGCTGGTCGAAGCCCTTGTGGCCCGCGAAGATTTGGGCAATACGCTTATTGCCACCAACACAGCGATTCCGCACGCCACATGCCCAGCGGTTACTGAAGGCGCGTTCGTCTACGTCAAACTCGCCGAACCGCTTCTCGATTGGAGTGAAGGCGCGGCAGTGGATCGGTTCGTGTTCACCGTGGTGCCCGAACAGCCGAGCGCGGACGATGGGGAAGCCGTGAAACGCTTCTTCACCTCACTGGCCGACGATGCGGTGCTGAACGTGTTCAGTACCGGCAGCCAAGAGTCAGTAACCCAGATTTTCCAATAGGAACCAAACGATTTTTTTCAACAACTAGGAGAAAGGAACCACAGTGGCAGACACCGCAACCCTTACCCTCAACGACGTTCTCGATCGCAACACGATTCTCACTGACGTCAAGGTCGAGACCAAGGAAGATGTGTTCCGCACGCTCGCCGAGCGCTTGTCTGAACAAGGATACGTTTCCTCCGTCGATGACTTCCTCGATGCACTGCACAAGCGCGAGGAGGAAGGCGCCACCGGCATCGGCAATCACATTGCCATCCCTCACGGCCGTAGCGAGACTGTGACCCGCAACGGCGTCGCCATCGCGATTCTCGATCATGAGATCGAGTGGGAATCCTTGGATGACACCGGCGCCAAGCTGGTGGTCATGTTCACCGTCGGTGCCTCCGGCGATGGCGCGAACGATCATCTGAAGCTGCTCTCGATGTTCGCCCGCAAGATGGCCCAGCAGCAAGTCGTTGACGCGCTGCTTAAAGCCAAGGATGCCGACGAGGTCATCGCCGCGTTCCAAGACTGAACCGTTTCCCGAACCAATAGCAACCAATAAACACAACAAAGGAGTACATCATGAAGATCGTCGGAGTGAGCGCCTGCACCGTTGGCATTGCGCACACCTACATGGCCCAGCAGAAGCTCGAAGATGCCGCCAAGGCCGCGGGCGATGAGGTCAAGATCGAGACCCAGGGCACCATCGGCGTCGAGAACGAGCTGACCGCCCAGGACATCGCCGACGCGGACATTGTGATTCTCGCCATCGATATCAAGATCGCCAACGAAGAGCGCTTTGCCGGCAAGAAGGTCGTCAAGGTCTCCACCGAGACCGCGATCAAGGCTCCGAACAAGCTCATCGCCAAGCTTCACGAAATCGCCGAAAAGTAATCGCTTTCCGCGCTTATAGCAATAGAGATAAGAAAACAAGGAGGAATTTCAATGAAGAATTTCTGGAAGGCTGCCAATTTTAAGGGGCACCTGCTTACCGCAATCTCGTACATGATTCCAATCGTGTGCGGTGCCGGTTTCGTCATTGCCATCGGTATGGCCTTCGGCGGTACCAGCCAGGACTCGCTTGTGATGGGCAAGTTCAACTTCCTGGAAGCGCTCGCCACCCTCGGTGGCAAGGCCCTGGGCATGCTGCCGGTCATCATCGCCACCGGCATCGCCTTCTCCATCGCCGGTAAGCCGGGTATCGCACCGGGCTTTGTGGTGGGTCTCGCGGCCAACTCCATCTCCGCCGGTTTCATCGGCGGCATCATCGGTGGTTATGTCGCCGGCTGGATCGCCGTGGCCGTCATCAAGTTCGTGAAGGTTCCGAGCTGGGCCAAGGGCCTGATGCCTACTCTGATCGTGCCGTTCCTAGCATCACTGAGCTCCGGTCTGATCATGGTCTACATCATCGGCACCCCGGTCTCCTGGTTCACCAGCTGGCTGACCAACCTGCTGCAGTCCATGTCCGGTGCCTCCAACCTCATCTTCGGTGCTGTGATCGGTATCCTGTCCATCGTCGATTTCGGCGGCCCGATCAACAAGACCGCGTTCGCATTCGCCCTGACCCTGCAGGCTGAAGGTCTCAACGGCGCCGTCACCGCTCTGCAGCTGACCAACACCGCCACCCCGATCGGCTTCGGCTTCGCATTCCTTGTCGCCAAGCTGCTGCGCAAGAACATCTACACCCGCGAAGAGGTCGAGACCCTGAAGTCCTCCGTGCCGATGGGCGTGGTCAACATCGTCGAAGGCACCATCCCGATTGTGATGAACGACCTGGTGCGTGGCATCGTGGCTGCTGGCCTCGGCGGCTGCGTTGAAGGCGCAATCCTGATGTCCCTTGCCAACGGCGAAGGCGCAACGGTTCCGTTCGGTGGCTTCCTCATGCTGCCGACCATGGGCGCCAACTGGTGGGTCGGCCTGCTGGCCATCGCCGCCAACGTGGTCGTCACCGGCGTGGTCTACGCACTGATTAAGAAGGACATCCCCGCCGATCAACTCGATGCCGTGCAGTCCTCCTCCGCCGAGGAAGAGGAGCTTGACCTCGACGACATCAAGGTCATGTGATTGGCACCGCGAGATAGCGGACACCGTTACATCGGTCAGTAACTGACCGCAATCGTCACAACAGAGTAAGGCCGCGCGCCGGCCAACCGGAATCACAAGGTCTGTGGCACCGGCGCGCGGTTTCTTATGCCCAAAAACCTGGAAATATCCCGTATTACTCAAGAAAGAAGCGCAGTAATGACTCGCAAGATTCAGCTTTCACCGTCCCTGATGACCATGGATCTCGATCAGTTCAAGGAGCAGATTACTTTCCTCAATGACAAGGTCAACTCCTTCCACATCGATGTGATGGACGGTCACTTCGTGCCGAACATCACCCTCTCTCCCTGGTTCGTGGAACAGGTACGCAAGATCTCCGATGTGCCGATGAGCGCCCACATGATGGTGATGGACGCCCCCTTCTGGGTTGATCGTCTCATCGAGGTCAAGTGCGACTACATCTGCTTCCCCTCCGAGGTGGCCAACGGTGTGGCTTTCTCTATGATCGACAAGATCCACGCTGCCGGTCTTAAGGCTGGCGCTGTGCTCAACCCGGAGACCTCAATCGATGTCATCAAGCCGTACATCGATCTGCTCGACAAGATCACGATCATGACCATCGACCCCGGTTTCGCTGGCCAGCGCTTCCTCGAGTCGACGCTTGACAAGATCGTCGAACTGCGTGCTCTGCGCGAGGAGAAGGGCTACAACTACGAGATCGAGATGGACGGCTCCACCAACAAGGCGCACTGGAAGATGATTTCCGATGTGAACCCGGATGTTTACGTCATCGGCCGCTCCGGTCTGTTCGGCCTGACCGACAACATCGAATCCTCTTGGAACCAGATGGTCTCCGAATACGAGGAATGCACCGGCTTCCAGTTCGACAACGGACTGTACACCACCGCCAAGTGACGCAGCGTGCGAAAAGGCACGCGCATAATCAGTCGTATATGACCCATTCCTTACCTCGTGGCTCCCGTCTTTGCTCAGGCAAGGCCGAGAGCCACGTCTATTATGGAATCCATGAGTGTGAAGCGTGTGATGGGCACCGAAACCGAATATGCGGTGTCGCTGAGCGGAGCCGGTCGTTATAACCCGGTGCAACTGTCTTTCGATGTGGTCAACGGTGCGGCAGACAGCCATAGCAAGAACATCCGATGGGATTACCGGCAGGAAGATCCGGTCAACGATGCGCGTGGCACCCGCCTTGAACGCGCTGCGGCACGCCCTGACATGCTCACCGATGCACCGCAACTGAATATCACCAACGTGATCGCCCCCAACGGCGGCCGCGTCTACGTCGACCATGCGCACCCCGAATATTCCGCACCGGAAACGACTGACCCATTCGAGGCCGTCCTCTACGATCATGCTGGCGACCTCATCATGCAAGCCGCCACCGAGCGGGCCAGCAGCCAGACCGGCACGCCTATCGAACTACATCGCAACAACGTGGACGGCAAAGGCTCCTGCTGGGGCACGCACGAGAACTATATGATGGCCCGTGCGGTTCCCTTCGATCAGGTCACTCGCCTGATGACTCTGCACTTCGTCACACGCCAGATATACGCCGGCTCCGGTCGCGTGGGAATCGGCGAGCGCAGTGAGATGCCCGGTTATCAACTGAGCCAGCGTGCCGACTATATCCACGCCAAGGTCGGATTGCAGACCACTTTTGAACGGCCGATTATCAACACGCGCGACGAATCGCACGCCACCGACGAGTATCGCCGCCTGCATGTCATCGTTGGCGATGCCAACCGCATGGATGTGCCGCAAGTGTTGAAGCTTGGCACTACGAGCATGCTGCTGTGGCTGCTCGAGCATGCTGATGAGGCCGGCTTTGATCTCAACGCTTTTCTTGACGAACTTGAGCTGGCCGATCCGGTGGAAGCCATGCACATCGTCTCACATGACCTCACGTTAGACGCTGCACTGCCGCTGGCCAATGGCGGTGAGACCACCGCCTGGCTGATTCAGCTCAAGCTGAGGCAAGCCGTTTACCAGGTCGCTGCGCTGATTGACGGCACGGACACCTCTGGGGAACCCGCATGGCCGGACAAGTCCACCACTTCCGTCATGGCGATGTGGGGGCAGGCGCTTGCCGATTGCGTCGCCATCCGTCATGCCGACGCCGATCAGCGTCTTACCATGACCGGCGAGGCCAGTCGTGTTGAATGGCTGCTCAAATGGCAACTGTTGGAAAAGTTGCGCCGAAAGATCACCGGAGCGGCAACCCCCGATGCCGCCAACGGTTGGGACGATTCTCGTCTGAAGGTCATCGATTTGAAGTGGGCCGCCCTCGATTCTCGGGATAGCGTGTTTGCCAAGCTTGAACCGCGTACCGAGCGGGTAAACGCCGCAGCCGACCTCGCATGTGCCACCACAGAGCCTCCTGAAAATACCCGCGCATGGCTGAGGGCCAAATTGGTGGAGCGCTTTGGTGTCGAAGTGGCAGCCGTCAGTTGGTCTCGCCTGACCGCACGAGACCCTAACGCGGTCGATGCCGGAGAGGCGACCGAGTTCTACGGCAATGCGGGGCATATGGCCGCGCCCGATCATCACTTGTTCTCATTGGACATCTCCGATCCGCTCGCCTATGGCAAAGCACGTTGCGAAGCAAAGCTCAACGCAGCTGAACACGCCATCGATCTACTGAAGGCATTGGCCATCAATGGTGAACGGTAAACTTGATGACTATGGAAGAAACACGCGAAGAGACCCCACAGGACCTGCGCAACCTGGCGCTCAAGGTCGCCGGATTGCTTGAGGAAGCCGGCCAGCACGCCCTTCACGATCAGCTCAACCCACGCAATCTCGCCCTGCCCAGTACGGACGATGGCGAACACGGCCCTCGCTATAGGCTGGAGACCGACAGCAAGATTCTGCGTTTCATGAGTTCCAGACTTGCCGACATCGCCCATTTCGACGGGTTCTGGACCACACGCCCCGCCGAAAGCCGCCCTGGTCAGCGCTATTGGTACATCGGCAAAATCGACGGTGTCATCAACTATGTGCGCCGCATGAGCGAATGGACCCTGACAGCGGCTCTCTTTGAGTTCGGACCGGATAATGAGCCCAAGCCCATTATCGGTGTGGTGCATGCGCCGGCCTTGGGCTTGACCTATTTGGCCGCCAGGGGAGCGGGAGCCGTGCGTATTCATAAGACTGCTGTCGGTGAAAAGCGCGACAAAGTCGTTCCCTCGATGACCTCCTCGCTGGACGGTTCCGTGCTGAGCTATGGCATGTCCTTCATCCCCAGCGAATCTCAGCGTGCCCTTGATGTCGCATCCGCTCTTGCGGGACAGCCGGCCGATATCAAGCGTGTCGGTCCCGCCTCGCTTGACTTGTGCAAGGTTGCGGACGGTACGTATGATGCCTACTTTGAACCCATGCTGCACGTGTGGGACATCGCGGCCATCGCCGCAGGAACCGTGGTGGTGTGGGAGGCCCAGGGTACGCTGAGCCGATGGGACGGCGAACGCATCCACTGGCGTCACGACAATGACGTAGTGGCCTCCAACGGCCTGATCATTCGCGAACTGCGGCAATACCTGCAGCGATACCCCTGGCCCGATTCCATCAACCAGCGATAAATACTTGATCTGTCTTGGAATCCTTGGCTCCCCTCTCTGAGGGGAGCTGGCTCGCGAAGCGAGACTGAGGGGAGCCCTCGAATCGAATCAATTCACAAAAGAAGGCAACATGCCACAACAATTTGAACAGTCGCAAGCCCAGCAGTCGGCGGCTCAGGAAGATGAGACGCTCGCTTCCGTGCAGCCAGACATCCAAGCTGAGGACCAGTCCGACGTACTCGACGACATTCTCAACGACATCGAATCCACTTTGGAAACCAATGCCGAGGAATACGTCAACAGCTTCGTGCAAAAAGGTGGCGAGTGATGCCTCAGCTGCGTGACAGCGGCACCCGCTCCCTGCATGCTTCGGAACCCGTGCCATCCGCTGAGATGGACGGGTTCTGCCGTATTTTCGGCGTGGAAACCGAATACGGAGTGTCCGTGACCGGTGCCAGCAAGCCGGTGGACGCCGGCCAGGTGGCCATGACCATGTTCCAGCCGGTCGTGTCCCGCTCACGTTCCACCAACACCTATCTGGATAATGGCTCACGCCTGTATCTGGACGTCGGATCCCACCCCGAATACGCCACCGCCGAGGCACGAGATCCGCGCGAGGCTCTGGCTCAGGATCTCGCCGGCGAACAGGTCATGCGCAATCTGGCTTTGAAGGCGCAGCGCAAACTGCGTGAGACTCACGGCGAGCGCGCCATGATTCACGTGTTCAAGAACAACGTCGACTCCGCCGGTCATGCTTTCGGTTGCCACGAGAACTATCTGGTCCGCCGTTTCGTGCCGTTGGAGACCATCGAGCACCAGCTGCTGCCGTTCCTCATCACCCGTCAACTGTTCACCGGCGCCGGCCGCATGACTCCGGACGGCTTCCAAATCACCCAACGTGCGGACTTCCTGGACGAAGCCGTCTCCTCGGCCACCACGCGTTCCCGTCCGATGGTCAACACGCGCGACGAACCGCACGCCGACCCCGACTCCTTCCGTCGGCTGCATGTGATCATCGGCGACTCGAACCGTTCGCAATGGGCCACATGGATGAAGCTTGCCGTGACGCACCTCGTGCTGTGCGTGATTGAAGATGCCTTCCGCAATGAAGTTCCTTCTGGATTCGAGGACTATGCCTTTGCTGACCCTGCGGCTGCCAACCGTGTCGTCAGCCGGTTCCCGGACAACTCACATGCCGAGCTGGCGCTCGAATCGGGCGAATCCGTGACTGCATTGGATTTGCAACGCCGGTATTATGCAGCGGTCGAAGCCTTTATCACGAATCATGATGATGCCTTGGTCGGCTCGCTGCCGGTGACGGGAATCAAGACCGTCATGGGGGAGTGGCACCGTGCTCTGGACGCACTGGACCACGGTGAATACGATGCGCTCGCCGACCGTGTGGACTGGGCTGCCAAGAAGCGTCTATTCGACGCGCTCAGGAACCGTCGACCGGATGTCACCTTCGCCCAGTTGGAACAGCTTGAGCTCGATTACCACGACATCGCCAATGGCCGCTTGTATGGTTCACTGACCTCCCGCAACCAGCTGCGCGAACTCTTGACGAGCAATGACGTGGCAATCGCCGTGCACAATCCGCCTACCGACACTCGTGCAGCCCTGCGTGGTCAATTCGTCAGGGCAGCGCTTGCCGCCGGAGCCCAGTTCTCCGCAGACTGGACCCACTTAACCGTGGCGGCTCCCGAACGCCGCGAAGCCGTGCTTCTCGACCCATTCGAATCCGAGCCGACCGAAGAATTCACACAGTTGATGAGGGTGCTTCCGAATGGTTCTGATGAGCCTGTGCAGGCTTAAATAGCCCCCCCCCCCTAATCTGCGTCGCAATACACAAAGAACCCCGACCACAATGGTCGGGGTTCTTGCTATCTCGTTGTTACTCTACGAGACTCTCGCTGCTAGCGGCAGGTCACTCGGTGACGGCCTTCTTCAGCAGGGAGCCGGCGGAGATGCGAACGCCGTAGGAAGCCGGAATGTTGATGGTCTCACCGGTGCGCGGGTTGCGGCCGGTGCGAGCAGCGCGCTTGACGCGCTCAGCGGAGAAGAGACCGGTGAGCTTCAGGCCTTCGCCGGACTTCATTGCCTCGACGAACACGTCCTGGAAAGCGTTGACGGCAGCTTCGGCCTGAGCCTTGGTCAGGTTGGACTTCTGGGCGATCTTGGAAACGAGATCAGACTTGTTGTATGCCATAAAGCATCCTTCTTGGTCAGGGGGCGGCATTTGTTGCTTTGCCCGTTCAATCAATGATAATAGCGCATGTGACTGCGAAAACCCGCATTTTATATAGGATTTATGTGTTTTTTTCGGGGGGAGGGCAAGGGCAAAAATCAGACGAGATTGTGCTTGTCCAGCCACTTCATGGCAGTTGCTCCGAGGGGGATTCTCAGCCAGTAGAACACCACACGATGCAGCAGTGTGGCAGACAATGCCACGCCCTGTGGCACGCCGACCGCCACGAATGCGAACGTCAATGCGGCTTCCACACCGCCCAGGCCGCCGGGGGTGGGAACGGCGGAACCGAGTGCGTATGCCAGCATGAACACGAAAGTCGTCTCTATGGGGTTGGAAGTATGGCCAAAAGCCTGCAACGCCGACCAGAATGCCAAGCCGGTTGTCACGTTTTGGAACAATGCGCCCAGGCAGCTGATGGTCAGTTGACGAGGCTGGGAAAGTACGTCCAGCAACTGGTTGATATAGGTCTTGGCCAGAGGCACCAGACGGCGTGTCACCAGATGTCGTAGCGGAGGAATCATCATCGCCACGGAAATCACCACGACCACTGCTCCCAGCACAATGACCAGGGTATTGGTCGGAATCGAACCGGAGAACGTGCTACGCCCGGTGAACAGGCCAATCAGCACCAGCATGGAGAAGTAGACGGCGTAATACACCACCAGCGCCGCACTCATAATCGCAGTGGCCTGGGTGTTCCGATATCCCGATTTGCGCAGGAATTGCAGATTGACGAACGAGGGCCCCACGCCTGCAGGCATTGAGACAGTGGCGAATCCACCCGCCACCTGACTCATGAACACGCCCGTATTATCGCGCTTATCACGATCTATCAAGGACCCCAGCGAAATCGACGATCCAATCCATCCGCAAACACCGAAGAGCAGCGTGACCACCGCCATCAACGGGCTGGCGTTGGACAGCGCAGTGATAATTTCTTCGGGATTGAGCTGTGTGAACACCACCACTACGGCAACGATGACCAGCAGCATGGTCAGCATCGAGCGCCAGGAGAATCGGGCAAGCGTCGCCGGTTCGGTGGATTCCACAACGTCTTCATCGGCCATGGCGTTGATACGGCTTCTCAATGCTGTGAGCAGCTGCTTATCCCAAGTGTCCAGTGCGCGTGTGGGGGAGGGCACCGCGACTTTTTGGATGAATGGCACGAGGGAGGTCAGCGTGGCGTCGCCCCAAGTCTCCCGGGCCGCTTCAATCGTCGGCTCCACGCCGATCAGCGCAGCGAACAGTGTGAGCAGCTGCACCTTATCCAGTGCGGTGTTGGCCGAGGCGGAGGCGTTGTCGCCGTTGAGCCAACCGGCAATTACTGCGGTGCCGTCCTCGAGTCGGGCAAGCGTATCGGGGGTGATGTGGCGGTGCGTGTAACCTCTGCGATTCGCCACGGACAAGTAGCGCATATACGCCACGGCATCGGCCTTGGTCAGGGTATTGAGATTGGCGGGCATTTCGATGGTATGCGCATCCAGCACCAGAATGGCGGACTCATCGGTATCGGCGATGCCATATACGATCGGAGCCGGTAGATTGATGCTGTGTAATCCCAGCAGCATGGCGAAATGATGCTGGACGGCGTCTCGCACGGAACGGTCTCGGCGAATGGACACGCTGGTGAATCGGGCCCAGTCCCACAGCTGTTTGAGATAGCCGGCGGTATGCGTCTGCGCGTCTATGACGGAGACGATGAAACGGCGATTATCCGTGGTCTCGAGATCATAAATGCGCGATCCCTCGGTCAGATCGTCGTCCAATGTGGCGGCCAAGGATTTGCCCTTGCCGTCGTCCAACTCCTGATGGCGAATCAGCGATGCCGTATCCAGACCGATGCTGTGCAATGTGGCAACAAGCTCATCGCCCCACACGCCTTTGTTTTGCGTGCCGATAAGAAAACGGATAAGCATGCCCATCGCACGGCCGGCTGCCATGGAAACCAGCATGCCGGTTACGGAGTGCCAGGAGAGGACGACCATCACTGCGGCGGTGGCGTACAGAATATTCCATCCCCACTTGACCGTGGAGCGGGTTCGACGAGGGCCTGCCGCAGTCAGGAAAGCCGCCATGCCACCATAGATGCTGGGCAGCAGAGCCGACCCGAAGGAAGTGGCGGCAGAGACCAAAGCCAGTGCCAGCGTGTAATCATGCAATCCACTAATCAGTATGGATATGGCGGCCACCACACCATAGCCGGCAAACATAGCCAAGGCAGAGACCGCGGCCTGCAGCCATTCCCGGGCTATCAGCAATTGCGCCAGCACGATTACCACGATGACGATGGTGGCTAGCTGGGTAAGTACGGTTGAGGGAAAATCGGCCAACCAATTAATGGCTGTGGCTGCGGTATGGGCGTCGGATTCGACGCCGCGGGTCATACCGCCAAGGTATACGGCAAACACCATAACCACCGCTGCCATGAGCAACGACAGCCCGGCGCGGGTCAGATCGCCAAAATCGCGGGTGCGGCGTGGGGCGATGTCGTCGATATAGGGTCCAGAGCCTTTGCCGGAGCTATTCATGGAAGAGTCCGACTGTTCGACGGGATAATCGGCCGACCGGCCGTCGCCAGAGGCAATCGGCCGGTCGGAGGTGAAGGAAGATGTCTCGCTCGGGCGATCTTCCGTAGTGGACTGATCCTGTTCAGTGGTCATGAAATAGCTACCTGACGCCTGTCCTTGTTCGGTTCAGTTCGATGGTGTTGGAGTGTGCGGGGTGAGCCGGGCTCAGCGATCGAAGACGACAAGCTGGCTGGCCACGCCGGTGTAGGTGGCGGGGGTCAGAGCCTTCAAACGAGCGGCGGTTTCCGGGTCGAAGGACTGCTGGTCGATGAACTGTTCGACCTGCTCCTTGTTGATGGTGTGACCGCGCATGAGCTCCTTGACTTTCTCGTACGGCTTGTCCATGCCCGGCAGACCCTTGAGCTCGCAAGCGCGCATAGCGGTCTGAATCGGCTCGCCAAGCACTTCCCAGTTGTTGTCAAGCTCACGCTCGATGACGTGGGCGTTCGGGTGGATGGATTCGAGGCCGCCCATAAGGTTGGTCAGGGCAAGCAGCGAGTAGCCGAGTGCGGAACCGATGTTGCGCTGGGTGGTCGAATCGGTCAGATCGCGCTGCCAACGAGATTCCACCAGCGTGGCTGAGAGGGTGTCGAGCAGCGAGCAGGAGATCTCGAAGTTGGCTTCGGCGTTCTCGAAACGGATCGGGTTGACCTTGTGCGGCATGGTGGAGGAGCCGGTGGCGCCCTTGACCGGCACCTGGGCGAACACGCCACGGGAGATGTACATCCACACGTCCACGCACAGGTTGTGCATGATGCGGTTGGCGTGGGAGACGGTGGAGTAGAGCTCGGCCTGCCAGTCGTGGCTTTCGATCTGCGTGGTCAGAGGGTTCCAGGTCAGTCCCATGCGGTTGGTGACGAACTCGCGGGAGACGGCGACCCAGTCGACATCCGGGCAGGCGGCCAGATGGGCACCGAACGTGCCGGTCGCACCATTGATCTTGCCCAGGTATTCCTGATTTTCGAGGTGCTTGAGCTGGCGGTTCAGACGGTAGACGTAGACGGCGAGCTCCTTGCCGAGCGTAGTCGGCGTTGCCGGTTGGCCGTGGGTGAGGGAGAGCAGCGGCATGTCCTTGAACTCTTCGGCCTTGCTGGCAAGGTGATCGATGATGCGCTCGAACTCAGGGGTCCACACGTTCTCCATGGCGTTCTTGACGCAACGGGCGATGGAGAGGTTGTTGATGTCTTCGGACGTGCAGGCGAAGTGCACGAGGGTCTTCAGCTCATCGTTGATGTTGGTCAGCTCGGTCGGAGCCTTGTCGATCTGGTCGTCGATGTAGTACTCCACAGCCTTCACATCGTGGTGGGTGATGACCTCGTGAGCGGCGTGCTGCTTGATGCCCTCAGCGCCGAAATCCTCGGGAATGGCACGCAGGAAGGCCTGCTCGGCCTCGGTGAACGGTTTGACGCCGTCAACGATCGGCTGGTTGCCGTTGCCCTCGAAGCCGTTGGCCAGAAGAATCATCCATTCGACTTCGACACGCATACGTTCACGGTTGAGGGCGGGTTCGCTCATGTATTCAACGAGCGGAGCGGTGGCCTTATGGTAGCGGCCGTCAAGCGGGGTCAATGCGATTGCGGGGGAAATATCGGTAAGCTTCATAACCTCCAAGGGTACTTCCAGCCGTGAACCGAGCGGCTATACTGTGGTGTGGCGTTCCCGCCCGAGCCGCGCAGGTCAAGGGACGCCCCCGATCCGATTACTGTGTGCGGCCCTTAAGGCAAGGAGATTACCATGCCCGAAACCGTCAATATCCATACTCTTCCCAAACGTCCAGTTGCCGTATCGTCGCTGAAATGGCAGCCGTTGGACATTGCGGTCGGCGCTACGCTGGGCGCGGCCTGCGGCGTAATCTTCTGGGGCTTCAACTTTGCCTACATGCCGATCTCCTCGGTGTTCGGTGCGATTCTTCCCGGCTTTGCAAGCATCGTGCACGCCGTCTGGTACTTCTCCGGCACCCTGGCTGTGCTGATTCTGCGTAAGCCCGGTGCGGCATTGTACGTGAACCTTATCGGCACACTGGTCGAGACGGTGATCGGCAGCCAGTTCGATTTGGGCTTCGTCATCATTTCGGCGTTGCTGCAGGGCGTGTTTGCCGAGCTTCCATTTGCCGCGACGCGTTACCGCATGTTCAATCTGCCGATCTCCATCGCATCCGGCGCTTTGGTCGCCTTGGAATACGGCATTTATCTCATGCTGTTCCGCTATGTGGGTGTGTCGTTCGTGAGCCCGCGCGGCATCGTGCACATGATTTCGGAAATCACCGGCGGCGTGCTGATCAGCGGCGTGATGGCCTGGTATCTGATGCTCGCCATCGCCAAAACCGGCGTGCTCGACCGTCTCGCCTCCGGCCGCGCGCTCATCGAGCGTCGCGCCTGACTGGGGGATTACTCCGCATGGAGGGCTTACCGTTCTCCATGGCCTGATGCCTGTGCCCGAGACATGCGACCTTGGTAATAGCGGGTCTCCTTGAGCTCCCCGTCGATAACGTGCTGGAAGTGCGCTTCGTGGCGTTGCACGGCGGGGGAGCCAAGGTCGGAGGCATTCCGGTAAGCGGCCTGATGGTACTTGAGCCAGTGGCTGATCTCACGGCCATCGGTGGGCTCGCCGGAAGCCTGTGCCGCATCATATGGGGTATGGCCTGCGATGGATACGCTTCCCGGTGTGCAGAAGCCATCTGCATCAACAGTGCTTGGCGTAGGAGCCGGTGCAGGCGTGACATGACCGCTCACCGTCAGCCAATGGGCCTTGGCCGGATTGGCGGCACCATCCAACGCGGCTACCAGTTCGTCATCGATTTCCACGCTGGTTACCCAAGTTCGTTCCGGAATCGGATGGCTCGCTATCGGCGAGCCTGCGGTCACCACATGTTGGATGTTGTACTGATCCGCCCAATCCGAGGCGATGGCCGCTGCGGCGATTCCTCCTTGCGAATGACCGATAAGGGCCACCGGTTCATCCGATTTGATGCCGGCCTGCCGCATTGCTTCGGCGACCATCCGCGCGCTGTCCGCCTTCCTGCGGCGCAAGGCGTATGCGCTCATCAGCTCTATGTTCTGTTCCCAACCAAACGGGGAATCGTCTTGCCCGTCGGTTCCGGGAATCGTAACGAGCCAGGCATTCGTCCCATCGGAGCGTTTGTATCGTTGAATCGCGATGGTGCCGTATTCCAAACCGCTGTCGAGCGATATTTTTCCGAGCCGTTCCTCCGCCAGTCGCCTCAGGTTCTCCATTGATTCGGCCACCGAGCTGCTTGCCTGAACGACTTCGGCGTCGGTGTGCACCTCCTGCACAGTGAGCTGGTTCCCTTGGAAGAGATCTTTGAGCGGCCCTGAGAATACTGCGATGGTGCCGGCGCCTTTATTGACCTCATTGGTGCTTAATATGCCCTGTCCCGGCCTCACGAAGCCGAGCATCGCACCAAAACCGCTTAATACTCCCTCCTGGAACGGATAGGTGGCCGTAGACATCCACACAGGGTTCGGTTTGCCATCAATGGCCCAGCCGGCCAGAAAACCGCCGGCGGCTACGGCTCCCAAGCCGAGCAGCGCGTATTGAGGGTACCGCTGGGTGGCGGCCTGCAACGTTTCGCTGAGCACCCGTCTAGCAACCAGCTCGGCATCGGAATACAGCGAATGCGCGCGAATCAGCAGCTGTGCGGTGCTGGCAAGATCTTGACTGAACTGCCGGCACATCGCCGCATGTTCAGTGCACCGTGCTCCCACAGACGCATATGGCAGCGAGGTGTGAGCGTAGGCTATCGAAGAGTTCCCTGGTGATAGTGCGGGGCACATCGGCGCGCTGGAACGGTGTGCCTGTAATTGCAAGGCTCCCGCATCCCACGAAGCAGCACACGCTTCGAGTGCGGCGGCTTCGCTCTCCAGTGATTTGGCGATAGCCGCGTATTCCTTGCGTGTGGCTGGCGCGTAGCCGGCTCCACCGTAAATGCTGGCTTCCACCTGCCAGTAATGGTTTCCGTTCGTCATGCCGACCCCCAAACCAATCGGTGGGTAGCCTCCATGTCGTCAGCCAACAGTGCGGCTTTGGACCGAAATTCGTCCAGGCGGGAGCGGAATTCCTCAGACGCCGGTCCGGCCCACGCGATGTCTTTCGAGCAGACGATAGCGGCCGCAGTGCGATCTATCGTTGCGATGGTGGAGGCTCGTTGCGTCGCAACGAGGTCACGGCTGCGTTGCACTGCCGCATGGCAAGGGCAGACTCCGTAATTGAACGGTGCCGCCGAATTGCCGGCGACACCTGCTGGTGTTGGATTGATACCGGGTATGTTCATATACCCAGCTAAAAGGATTGGAGACGCCCATGTCCAGCCGAAACGACTTATGTGGTTCCAGCTTGCCGAAAGCAGTCAGTTATCCACAATCGCCATGAATGATATGGATGGCGCACCCATCACCCATTACCACGGTTTGGAAGCGCCGCTGCCCGCGTTCTGTTCCGCTTTCTGATTGGAAGTATCGGTATTCGCCTGCGTGTCGGTGGACTGCTGGTTGGCCTTCATCAGCTCCTCCACCTGCTTTTTCTGCTCATCGGTCAGATTCCCGCTCTTGGTGGCGTTGCCGCTCGATGTGCTTGAGCTTTGTGCATCGGTGCTGTTCTGGGCATCCGTACCGTTGCGCTGTGCCTCGACCTGTTGCAAGGTGATCTTCGTCAGCTGTGCGGAGGCTGCGGCATTGGCATCGATGGCATCTTTGATCTGCGGCAGCAGCACCGCGCGCATGCTGTTGGCCTCGGCGAATTGGGCATCAGTCTGCTGTTGCTGGGCGTTGAGCGTATCCATGTCGGTGGACTCGTCCTGAGCGGCCTTGATGTTGGCCTTCAGCGATGCGGTGGCCCGGTTGAACGTAACGGTGGCAGACAGGTTAGCCCCGGCCACACCGGCAATCAGTACCAGCACCGCAGCGGCGATGGCCAATGCGATGCGCGCGCCAAAGGGGAGCCGGGCGTTTCGAGAAGTCTTGCCTGTGCTCATAGCAGTCTCCTTGACGTGGCGATCCACGCGCCGAATTCCCACGTCAACAGCACTGCCAGTGCGATTGCCAGCGGCCAGACCACTGCAGTGGTGCGAGTGCGTTTTTTGGTGGTGACAGTGGTTCGCCATTGCTTTGAGGCCTTGGCGGACACCTGATCAGCCAAGGCCGATGAAGCATTCACGGGCACGTAGGTGCCGCTGATTTCGTCGGCGATGTCCTTGAGGTTCTGCTCGTCCATTTTGGAGATGCCGGCTTCACCGGTATCCGGATCGGTGACCCACTGGTCGGCGGCATTCGCGTCGGTGGCGCTCACGCCATCAGCGATGACCGGAATCTTCCCGCCTTCCGTCGAGCCCACGCCGACGGTGAATCCGTCATTGAGATATTGGCGCAGCGAGGAGAAGGTGCGGCGGGCGACGTTGGAGGTCTGCTCTCCATCGGTGATGAGATACAGCACGATTGCATCGTCCGGGTGGGCTTCACGGATTGATTTGGCGGTGAGCAGCAACTGGTCGATAGGCGCATCAAGGCTGGATCCGGCGGAGACGGAGGTGGCCTCGACAGCCAGAGTGTCCGCCCAATTGTTGATGGCCGGAGTATCTGGCGTAAGCGGTACGTCCAAGGTGCCCGAGGCGCCGAATCGCAGGGCAGCGAAACTGGCGTTCGGATAGGCTGACGTGATGTCGTGCACAGCCTTTCGCGCGGCGTCGATACGCGTAATGGCTTCGGTGGAGCCGTATGTGGCATCTTCCACCGCCATCGAGCCGGTGGTATCGACGGCCACAATCACATCAGTGGCATTGATGGCTCGGGATGTGGTCGGTGTCACCACGCTGGGGGTCAGCAGCATTATTGCCGCAATCACGAGCATCAATGTGCGGCGAATGGTGGCGCCAATGGTCTCGTCGCTGGAGGCTTTGCGACGGCGGCGAACGAAAAGCACGATTTCGACCACGGCCAGCACCAATGCGATGGCTGCCAAAGCGCCGCCAACAGGCCATCCCAAGGCGGGGGAGAAGGTGAATCCGTTCATCGTCTCAGCCTCCAGGTGCATGCAATCCAGATAATAAGAATCACGGCCAGCGCCAGCACCCACAGTCCGGGGGCGTCCGTCATGGATGCCTTCGACTGGTTGTCGGACTCGGTGTCTCTGCGCGACTGAATATCACGTACCAATTCATTGACGGACGCGCCATCCGATTGGGTGAGGAACACACCGCCATGAGCTTCGATAGCGGATTTCATGTCGGCGGTGGTCTGATCGGACTCGCTGGTTTTCGGGCCGGAGTACAGGCCATCGACGGTAATCATGGTCTGCTCGGTCAGGTCCAGTGCCTCGGTGAGGGAATACGTTTCCTGCCCGGAGACGATATTGTCGGTGGCCAGCACGATGGAAGCCGCGCGTTGGCGCTTGGCGTTCGTTTCATTGGCGGCACCATAGGCGAAGCCAGGCAACATGGCCGCGCAGGAGACCACGCCATCGCCGATAAGCGAGGTGGCGTCCTTACGGTTCTGCGTGCCTTCCAGCCAGTCCGCGATTTTCTGATATTGGGCGTCTGACATCTTGTCGATGTCGTCCTGTGTCTGCACGCCCTTGAGCGCCTTGCTGGCTGCGGTCAGTTGCTCGGTGACCAGTTCGTAGTCGTCAGTAAGGGGGAACACCGTACGTGACGTGGAATTGAAGATGCTCATGCCGATACGCTCACCCTCAAAATGCTTCACCAATTCCAGATAGGTGTCGATGACTTCGCGGTCGTAGGGCAGTGTGGAACCGGAGACATCCAGGCACAGCACGATGTCGCGGCTGGAGGCGCGTTCATCGCTGGAATCGACTTGGGAGGGGCGCGCCACCAACGCGATGGCCAGCACCAGCGCGATCGCCAAGAGAGCGACTGCCAGTCGTCCCAATGCCCGCCATTGGCGGAACAGACGTGACGCATGCTCGGTGTTGAGATCATCGTCCAGCGAAAATACTGCCTCGTCCGCGGGCTTGACTCGACGGGAGAATGCGACGAACAACAGGATGATTGCTGCGGCGATCAGAACGCCGGCAAGAGCGGCCCAAGGCCATTGCCATGACAACATTATGATCGCCACCTTTCCACCAGATTCGAGACCCAGCCGGCAGCTTCCTTCACGGTAACGCTCTTGGCCAGCGTGTTCAACGAAGGATCGGCAAATTCAGGTGGGTACAGGGCTTCGATGGTGTGACGCAACGTATCCAGACCTTGACGATTCGCCGGTGTGCGCGGCAGACGCATCAAATCGGCGAGTGTGCTGGCCTCCAGTCGTTTGCCGCTGGAAGCACCTGCGAAATCACGGGCGATAAGAGCCAGCTCCACAAACGCGTCTTCACGATTGAGCGTTCCGGATTCATAACGGCTCAGTACGTCGTTAATGTGGGCATGCCATGTGGCCTTTGGTCCCGCCTCATTATGTGCGCCCCTTGGCTGCGTGGCTTTTGCGGAGTTTCGCCTTGGGCGGGACATCACTATGACCGTAATCACCAATACCACGGCCAATGCCAGGCACACCGCCACGAGGGCGGTTAATGGTCCCGCCAAAGTCAAAGCGTCAACCGTCTGCAGATCGCTGGGGTCAACGGCGAGAATAACGGTATTGCTCATCGGTTACCTGCCAACATCAGGTCGGGGGCGGAACCAAGCTGGTTGCGCGTGGTCCTTGCCAGTGCGCGGGAGACCAATGTGACAAAGCGATCGAACATGGCCTCGCTGGAAGTGGCACGAATCATGTGAGAGCCAGCACGGGTCAGTTCCTGCTCCAACGCTGCGGCCATGTATTTACGATGAGTGGAAACCTCATTGGCGCTTTTCCGGGACCGCAGGAATGCCGGCACACGACGGCCGGTCGTGCCATCCAGAGGAGCACGATGACCGTGAGATACCGGCAAAAACGGGTTTAAGGTGGCCACATCGATTAGCACTACCGGATGCGTTCGGGCAATGCGACGGAATTGTATGATGTGTCGTTCGGCCATCGCATGCTCGTCGGTGGCCAACACGATGAGGGCTTCGTGGTCTTTGATGCGGCGTGCATATTCCAGCAATGCATCGATATTGCGCCCATGGTTCCAGTTGCGGCGCAATGCGGTATCCAACGTGCGTTCAAACTGCGCGAATCCGCCATTGAATGGAATGCGCGTGATGCTTGACTCGTCGCCGAACACCAGAGAGATGTCATCGGCGCGTCGCATCGACAGCGCGGCGAACATGCGCAACGCATTGGCGGCCACCTCGTATGCCTGTTCTCCGGAAGGGCATATGCCGGTCATCTCACGGCCCACATCCATGAGCAGCCAGACACGGGAGGTAGACAGACGTTCGCGCTGCACCACCATAGGGCGACCCTGACGAGCACTGGTCTTCCAGTCGATCAGACGGGACTCGTCGCCCGGCTCATAGGCGCGCATATCCATCACGTCACCCCCGCCGCCACGGCGGCCGGATGCGTGTTCGCCCTCCAACACACCCAATGCCTTCCTTACGGTAGGCAGACTCATCTGGGTGCCAAGGGCCTCTATCTTCTTACGGACGGAAACGGAACTCACGGAACGGGAACCGTTTCGACGATCTTGTCTACGATCTGATCGCTGACCACACCATCAGCCAACGCCTCGAAGGTGAGCATGATACGGTGGCGCAGCACTTCGTGGGCAAAGGCCTTGATGTCTTCCGGCACCACGTAGTCGCGGCCGGAGAGCAATGCCTTGGCCTGACCGATGCGAATCAAAGCGATGGTGGCACGCGGGGAGGCACCCAGGCGAACCAGGGACGACAATCCCTTGATCGGCCTGGAACCGGCCCCTCGTGAGGTGGCGGCGATATCGACTGCATAACGCATGATGGCGTCGGAGACATGCACGCGGCGTGCGGCCGTACGTAGGAAGTCCACGTCGGCAACGGTGATGCGCTCGCCGGTGATGCTGTCCGGTCCGATCATGTCGGAACCGCGGCGGGTGAGCATGGCCAGCATGCGCGCTTCCTGGTCCGCAGTGGGATAGGTCATGACGGCCTTCATCATAAAGCGGTCCATCTGGGCTTCGGGCAGGTTGAACGTGCCTTCTTCCTCGATGGGGTTCTCGGTGGCGATGACCATGAACGGCTTGGGCAGGGCTATGCGCTGGCCGCCAATAGTGGTCGTGCCTTCCGCCATCGCCTCAAGCATGGCGGATTGGGTCTTGGCGTTGGAGCGGTTGATTTCGTCCAACAGCACAAAATTGGCGTGAATGGGGCCGATCTGTGTGGTGAATTTCTGCGAGGCAAAATCGAATACCTGAGTGCCCACCAGATCGGAAGGCATAAGATCCGGCGTGCACTGTACGCGCTTGAACGAGCCGGATACGCATGTGGCAAGCGTCTGTGCCGCGGTGGTCTTAGCCAGGCCGGGCACGGATTCGATAAGAATATGGCCGCCCGCCACCAGCGTCACGATCAACGACTCACGAAGATTGTCTTGTCCGACCAGCGTTTGGGCAAAGCGTGCGCGGATGCTGTCTGCCAAGGCGCGTGCGCGCTTGGCATCATCGGCGCCGAGCGGCGCCGCCGCACTGGGCGTAGGAACGGCTGCTGGACGCGCGGCGGCCGGCTTCGGAGGCATGTTCGGTTGCGTAGGGAACAAAGTCATGCCCACCACTCTAACGACTCACGCTGACGGCGGAGGGATTACAGACTCCAATCCACGGGCTTGGCACCCATGTTGATAAGGGCCTGATTAGCTCGAGAGAAAGGTTTGGAGCCGAAGAAACCTCGGGATGCGGAAAGCGGGCTCGGATGAGGTGACTTAATAATAAAGGCGTTGGTGAGCAGCGGTTCCAGACTCTGCGCGTTGCGTCCCCATAGAATAGCCACCAAGGGCTTCGGTTTGCCGTTGCCGTCCACGCGTGCGTTTAATGCTCGGATAGCGGCTTCGGTGACTTCTTCCCAGCCTTTGCCCTGATGGGAGTTGGGGCGTCCGACTCCCACGGTCAAGCACCTGTTCAGCAACATGACCCCGCGCTCGGTCCATGCTGTCAGGTCTCCGTTCGGAGGCATCGGCGCGCCTAGATCGTCGACCAGTTCCTTATAGATATTAATCAGGCTCTTCGGCAGTGGTCGTACCTCCGGTGCCACGCAGAAGCTCAGTCCCACCGGATGCCCGGGAGTGGGGTAGGGGTCTTGGCCTACGATCAGTACCTTGATCGAATCAAACGGAATGGTAAAGGCCCTGAGAATATTGTGGCTGGCCGGCAGCCAGGGTCTGCCTGCGGCGTTCTCCTCCCGGAGAAAATCGCCCATACGGTGGATGGTCGGCTCAACATCGGCCAGTGCGTTTGCCCATCCGGGCTCTACCAGTTCTCTCAATGGTTTGATCATGGTTCATTACTGTAGTCAAACGTGCATATACGGTGCATGGGGTTGTGGCGAGGTGGCTCATTTCCCGTGTGGCGGTTACACTCGTGGGTAGTTTGTGTATAAAGGAGGGCGGCTTTATGGCGCGCGACAAGGTGACCTACGAATCGTACGAGCAGGACGTCTTCGATAATCCCCCCAAGGGGCCGGTGGGTGTCCACCGCGGTTCCCGTTCGGTTATTTCGCGTATCGCACCGTTCGTCATCGTGATTCTCGTAGCGGCGCTGTGCGGTTTCGGTGCATGGGCCTGGGTTACCGGAGAGTACAAGAACATCCTGAATTTGAATACTTCCTCGCAGACCGCTCAGACTTCCGATACAGAAAAGAAGGACTCGTCCGACGCCAAGTCCGATTCCACCGACTCTTCTGATACCAAGTCCGAGAATACTGATTCCTCGAATGCTCAATCCGATTCCGCCGCTACCGATAATGCCGGTCAGAGCGCCCAGCAGGATCAGGCCGCAGCGACTGTGAACAAGGCCACCCAAGTGCGGGTGATTAATGCCACCGGTATCAGCGGATACGCGGGCCAGAAGGCCGACGTGCTTCAGACCGCCGGATACACCAGCGTGGAAGCCGCAAATCCGACCGGATCGGTGCCGACCTCCACCGTGGTGTGGTATCAAAATGAGGCGGACAAGGCCACCGCCGAAGATGTGGCTTCGACACTGGGCATCAGTGCCGTTGAACAGGTTCAGGGGCTTGCCGCTCCCATCACCGTCGTGCTGCTGAACTAGGCATTCACAGTACCTTTTTCTCCGTGGCCGCCATCAGTAATGTGATGGTGGCCACTTTCATAGGAGAAACTTGAGCAAATAGTTACTGTTTCGGTTTGTATTGTTCCCTCGTCACGGTACAATCGTGCACTAGTCGCGAGGTAGGGGGAGCGCGATGCGGTTCTTTCTACGTTCCCTATAGGTTTGTGTCGCGACGCCTAAGGGAACAAAGGAAAGATCAGATATGGCACAAGGTACCGTGAAGTTCTTCCTTGCCAAGAAGGGGTTCGGGTTCATCCAGCCGGACGACGGCGGCGAGGATGTTTTCGTGCACTACGCGGAAATCAAGGACGACGGCAGCACCAATAAATTCAAGATGCTGTACGAGGGTGATCGCGTGGAGTATACGCCCGCCCCGTCCGGCAAGGGCACGCAGGCGAAGGAAGTCGTCAAGCTGTCCTCCGGTGAAGCCCGCTCTGAATGAGCAAGCGCGCAAGGAAACACGTACTTCAAGCCCTGACCGTTGTAATGGTCGGGGCTTTTTCATGCCCAAAGCGCAATCGCCGATAGTCATGTTGGCACTCGGCAAGGGCGAGTGCTAATGTCTCAGTTAGCACTCGGAGGTCGAGAGTGATAACCGGCAGCTGACGGCTGGTTGCCACGGATCGGCGCTTGCGAGTGATAACTGGTATACCTAGCCATTTGGAGGAACAACACAACCATGGCAAAGATCATTTCTTATGATGAGGAAGCCCGTCAGGGCATGCTGGAGGGCCTCGACAAGCTCGCCAACACCGTCAAGGTCACCCTGGGTCCGAAGGGCCGCAATGTCGTGCTCGACAAGACCTACGGCGCTCCGACCATCACCAACGATGGCGTGTCCATTGCCAAGGAAATCGACCTTGAGGATCCGTACGAGCGCATCGGCGCCGAGCTGGTCAAGGAAGTCGCCAAGAAGACCGA
>OKVL01000297.1_pt1 | contig 34221 bp, 30 predicted proteins | sample 1606791 | NCBI WGS metagenome assembly OKVL01 (sample SAMN03281006, study PRJEB24777) | human gut metagenome | isolation source: fecal sample PR165 from 1 month old male Malay infant, vaginally delivered...
TCCGGCTGAAAATTGCCGACGTGTTTCCGTAAGGCCGGGAGAGCCAGCATGGATGCTGGCTCAGGGCGCGCTTTGCAGGGACGCTACCTCGCGCCCGGCCCGGTAGCCTGGAGGAATGAGCGGAGGGGACCGCGGAGCGGCAATTTTCCCGCCGGGAGCCGGGATTGTAAAGGGCGTGGCGAAAAACGCCCTTTACACGTTCACGGGTATCGATGCTTCAGATAAATGACACTGCTGAGGTGAACGGAACCCTGAGCAAGAATCACATATTCACCCTACATGCTTAACTTGACGGTATTGAACGTGGATGAGCCGTTCAACTGACTTATTTGATATACGAATCCAGTACTTTCAGGACCACATCCAAATCTTCTTCGCGCTTTATTTCATCGCCCTGATGCACGATGTGCTCGGTCAGATGCCCCTTAATCACCTCACGCATTAACCCGTTTACCGCACCGCGGATCGCCGCGATTTGCTGCAATACTGCCGCGCATTCATGCGGTTCATCCAGCATGGTTTTCAACGCCGCTACCTGCCCCTGAATCTTGCTGGTTCGGGCTTTCAGCTTTTGTTTGTCGCGGATCGTATGTGACATAGCTTTACCTTTTTAACGTCTTGCCGTAGCGACAATACCATCGACATTCTACTGGGGGGTAGTATTTCATACTGGGGGGGAGTAGAATCGGGCAAAATTAAACAACTAAGAATCATTCTCATGGGTGAGTTTTCTACACTTCTTCAGCAAGGCAATGCCTGGTTTTTCATTCCCAGCGCGATTTTATTGGGTGTGTTACACGGTCTGGAACCGGGACATTCGAAAACGATGATGGCGGCCTTTATTATTGCCATTAAAGGCACCATCAAACAGGCGGTGATGCTGGGGCTGGCGGCTACACTCTCGCATACCGCCGTGGTGTGGTTGATAGCACTGGGCGGGATGTATATCAGCAAAGCGTTTACCGCCCAGGCCGTTGAGCCCTGGCTGCAGTTTGTCTCGGCGATTATTATTCTCGGCACTGCATTCTGGATGTTCTGGCGCACCTGGCAGGGAGAGCAGAACTGGCTGGCCCGGACGCATCATGAGCATCACCATGATCATGACGATCATCATCATCGCCACCACCATCATGACCACGATGATGATCATCACCATCATCACCATCATCACCACGAACACGATCATGACCATGCCGCGCTGGCAGGGCTGAGCGAGGGTTCAAAAGAGTATCAGGATGCCCACGAACGGGCGCATGCCACTGATATTCAGCGCCGCTTTGCGGGCAAAGAGGTCACCAACGGCCAAATATTACTGTTCGGCCTGACCGGCGGGCTTATCCCGTGCCCAGCCGCCATTACGGTGCTGCTGATATGCATCCAGCTCAAAGCCTTCACGCTGGGCGCGACTATGGTGCTGTGCTTCAGCCTAGGACTGGCGTTGACGCTGGTGACGGTGGGTGTGGGCGCAGCAATCAGCGTACAGCAGGCGGCCAAACGCTGGAGTGGATTTAATACGCTGGCACGCAAAGCGCCTTATTTTTCCAGTGCGCTCATTGCGATGGTCGGCTTATATATGGGCATTCACGGCTATATGGGGATCGTCGGTTAACGAGCAGAGTGCGCAGCAGCAGTTGCCGCTGCGCGTAAATCCAGACTAGCTTGCGACATTCCCCCACACCAGTTGTCCTTTATGGAAGGTCGCGGTGCGGGGGGAGATGCGGGCAACCGCTTCTGCCGAACAGGAAGCATCCACCAGCACAAAACTGGCTTCATCCTGCGCTTTCGGCCACACGCGTTCACCTTTATCGTTTAGCGGCAGCACATCGCCGGTGGCAAGAAACAGCGCGCGCGACAGGTTAAGCTCGTTGGGGCGAATATAGAGCTGCGCGTACAGATTCGCCTTCTCCAGCATGTCTCCCAGCCCGTACGGCGACCAGTGGTCAATCACGCTGTCGGTCCCGGTAATCACCTCCACGCCTTTGTCACGCAGTTGTTTGAGCGGCATATGCAGCGTGCCAATCGGCACCGTCGAGGCAATGGTAATCTGCTGAGCCGCCATACGAGTCGCCAGCGCGTCAACCTGCTGTTCGTTCAGCGTTGCCAGCGCGAAAGCGTGGCTGATGGTCAGTTTGCCCTTCAACTGCGGCGTTTTCTCTACCGTTTCCACCATGTAATTCACCGCCGCCACGCCCGCCGGGCTGGTTTCGTGCAGATGAATATCCACGCCTTTATCGTAATCCAGCGCAATCTGGAACATAGTGTCGAGGGATTTTTCCATCGCCCCGTCCACGCTGGTTGGGTCCAGACCACCAACGTAATGCGCCCCCGCTTGCATCGCTTCACGCATCAGCGGTTCAGATTTTGATAACAGCAGGCCATGCTGTGGAAATGCCACGATTTCACAGGCAAAACCCGGCTGACGACGCGCCAACACCGCCTGCAAGTTTTCCAGGTTTTTCAGCCCGGAAACCGGTTCGATGTTGCAATGGCTGCGAGCAATCGAGGTACCTTTGGATTGCAGCAAATCGATAAGCTTTTCCGCGCGCTCCTGGGTGTAAGGCTGGAGTTCAGGCAGCAGCTTTTGCTCCAGGCGGATCATATCCTGAATCGTGGTGCCAGCCGGACGGTTCAGTGAGCGCCACGGACCGCCATAAAAGGTTTTATCCAGGTGGATGTGCATGTCGCGCATAGCGGGCAGCATCAGCTTGCCGCCCGCATCGTAGTGCGGCAGTGTCGCATCCGGATGCTGCTTATTCTCGCGCAACGCAACGATTTTTCCGTCCTGGATTTCGATGGTTTGCAGCGCGGTACGGGTATGGACTGCCACCGAATTTTCGTACCCGAACCCGGCTTCCAGCAGGACGTTATCCAGGTAATAGTGTTTATCGTTAATCGTCATTGTGCTCTTCGACCCGCAGGTGTTCCCGACAGGATTAGCAGCATACGCGACCGGGGCCACCGCGCCAAACAGCGCGGCAGCGGTCACCATTTTTCCGCTCTGGCTTAAAAATTCGCGGCGGCTGTTACTTTCTTTCATTCGCATCTCCTCTCAGGAATGGACAATGTGGGTACCCGTTTCGCCGCGGAGTGCGGCGGGCAGACATTCCGGCGTGGTGATGATTACCCGCTTACCGCCGCGTGCCAGGAATGTCAGGCTGGCAACGATTTTGGGTAGCATGCTGCCCGGCGGGAAATGTCCTTCCTGCATATAGCGGGTCATCGTGGCGACATCCACCGTATCCAGCGCCTGCTGCTCAGGTTTGCCAAAGTGAATACACACTTTCTCAACACCGGTGGTGATCACCAGAATGTCGGCGTGAATCTCCTGCGCCAGCAGCGCTGTGGAAAGATCTTTATCAATCACCGCGTCCACGCTCTGGTAATCACCTTGCTCACCACGCACCACCGGGATCCCGCCGCCGCCCGCGCCAATCACCACAAAGCCTTGCCGGGTTAGCGCCTTAATCGCCTCCGCTTCGACGATGCGCTTCGGCTCTGGCGAAGCGACCACCCGACGGTAGCCGCGCCCGGAATCCTCCACAAAGCGCCAGCCGGGATTGACCCGCAGCAGTTCATCGCGCTGGGCTGCGTTAAAGAACGCGCCGATAGGTTTGGTTGGATTCGCGAAGCCCGGATCGTTTTTATCGACCTCCACCTGGGTCACCACGGTGACCGCTTTCTGCTCGCCGCGCCGCGCCAGACGATTGTTCAGCGCTTGTTGGATCAGATAACCGATGCCGCCCTGGGTATCGGCGACACAGTTTGCCAACGGGGTCAACGGCAAACCTTCACGCTCATGCGCGATTTCCGCCCGTCGCAGATCCAGCCCCACCTGCGGTCCGTTACCGTGCGTCAGCACAATGTTGTAGTCCGATGCCAGCATCTCCAGCACCGTATCCGCCACCGCTTTCACCGCTTCAGCCTGGTGCGCAATCGACTGGCTGGCGTTATCTTTGATAATGCTGTTGCCGCCAATGGCAACGACCACAAGTTCTTTCATAGTGTCATCTTCCGCTTGCAGGCGATTCAGGTGGATTTTGTCGGTTGCTGCTCAGGCGCAGTCACCGCTTCACGGCTGTCGAGCACATGCTTGAGGACAAACATGCCGCTCATCATCAGGTAGGCCAGCACAAACATCATTGAGCTGCCCTCTGCAAAGCCGACCGCCGGGGAGTGGATCACGCCAAACAGCGACAGCAGTGCGCCAAAGGCGGCGGCAATCGCCCCACGCAGTGGCTTATTCATAATGGCGAAGATGGCGACACAGCCCCACAGCATGCTGGCCAGCGGCGCGCCGCTTCCCAGATGCACCAGCCCGTCGTAATAAACGCCTTTGCTGTGCAGCAGGTCGCTACCGAGCTTACCGGCTGACGTACCGGCCGCGCCCATCACGCTATTAACGATGGTTAGCGCCCAGTTAGCGATCCACGGGAACAGACAGATGAAGATAACGGGAACCTCGACTTTGGGCGTTTCTCGCACCACCTGGTTGGCGGTCACCACGCCGATAAACACCAAAATCGGCACTATCGCGGTCATCGGAATAATGGCGAGCATAAACGCGCCCAGACCAAACAGCGGTACCAGGAACATGGTGATGCCTGAAGCGAGGGTGTAACCAATGCTGGCGCCCATCGCCTTCCAGCCTGCATGGCCGACATACACGGTCACCGGGAACGGGTTGCCCAGCATGCAACCGAGCATGGAGGCAAAACCGTTCGCCATCATGACCTTACGGGTGTTGTACTCATCGCCTGCGGCGTGCGCGCTTTCTATGTTTTCGAGGTCAAAAATGTAGTTCGCCAGACCCAGAGGCACCGCAGACGCCAGATACGGCAGCGCGTGCGGCAGCCCTTGCAGGAAGCTGTCGACATGAATTTCCGGCGGGTTAAAGCCAAAAGAAGACATCGACGCTTTAATCGCTTCCGGGCTTTGCAAACCCGAGATCCACGCCAGGGCCGTCCCGGCAATCAGCAGCAGCAAACCGGTAGGAATACGGGCAAAAATCGGCTTCTTACCGAACCAGTTAATAAAGATCAGCAGCAGGACGATGAAAGAAACGGTTGGCGCTTCAAATGCCTGCAGCATTGGGTTCATCGCCAACAGCAGCAGGCCCAGGCCGGATAAACAAGAGAGCAGTACCGTTCGTGGGATCATCTTGCGGATGGTCTCGCCCAGGAAGGAGCCGCCCACCAGGATTAACGCTTCCACAAAGCACCATACCAGCGCAATCTGGATGGCGAAGTTGGCATCTTTGGTTTGCTGATAAACCGGCATCAGCACCAGGAAGGTCACGGTAAAGATCGACGGTGCGCTCGGCCCGGACGGCAGCGCCGTTACGTCATTACGTCCGGTGTGTTTTGCCATTTGCAGGCCAAACCAGGCGTAGCAGACGCTGGCCACCAGCACCGCCAGGCCAAAGGCAGGCGCAATGCGGCCATAGACTATTTCGGTTGGGATCCCGACGACAAAAATGAGCAGCCCCATCATTGTCAGCAGGTTCGTCAGGTTGTTGGTCATCAGCCCAAAGTAAGCCGCCCAGTCACCACGTTTCCATTCTAGTTTTATGCTGTTCATGGAATATCCTTAACAGGTTAAGCATCGTTTGCGATCGCGGAGATCGCCCAGCCCTGCAGGTAAGCAACGTTTTGCGCTTTGCTACTGTGGGGCTAACGCCGTTAGCCCCGGTTGTTGTTATTAGCAGTAGCGGTCACGCCAGTTGAGGATCGCCTTTTCAAAACAGGCGAACGGCGGGTGAACGATTCCGGCGCCGATCATGCCGATCCCCGCATCTTTGTGCGCAATGGCGGTGTTGATCACTGGCAAAATGCCGGTGCTGCCCACGCGCGTAATGTCGATAGCAGTCGGTACGCCCATAAAACCGAGCAGCGGAATGGTGACGTTGGGGTTTTCACCGAGGGTGATTTCGCGCATCTGGCGAGAGAAATCGACCGCCTCCTCGACCGTACCGCCGACCAGCGCCACAATGGCAGGCGCCGTCGCCATGGCAAAACCGCCAATGCCATAGGTTTCGGTAATCGCGCTATCGCCAATATCGCGCCCGGAATCTTCCGGCTTATAGCCCGCGAACATTGGGCCAATTACCTGCTGCGCCGGACCGGTAAACCATTGCCCCGGCAACCCGCTGACGCGCAGACCGAACTCGACGCCGTTACGCGCCATCGTCGTGACCACGGTGCTGTATTCAATGCCGTGTGCTGCGTCCATCGCGGCTTTACACATCGCCATCCAGGTCGGCCCGGAGAAGTAATCACTGCTGAGGACGAACTCGAATACCTCGCGCTGCTGCTCAACCGGATAACCGGTCTGGATGATCCACGGCGTTAGCGCCTGAATCAGTAGCGCCGTCCCGGCGTTGTTACGGTTATGGCATTCATCGCCCATGTGCAACGCCTGCGCCAGCATCAGACGCAGATCGATTTCGCCCGCCAGTTTCATGGCATCACGCAGCATCGGTCCCATCACATCGCGCATCCAGTTCAGGCGATCGATAACGCTCTGATCGTTCGCCCCCATGCGCAGGATCTTCGCCATCTGCTCGCTCATATTGGTATATGCGCGGTTGCCGTAGGTTTTGTTCTCCACGATGTGCATAAACATCGACGCTGACGTCACACCCGCCATCGAGCCAACACAGTCATGCTCGTGGCACGGAGAGAAGATGATCTCCCCCGAGGCGGCCAGTTCGGCGGCTTCATCCAGATCTTTCGCCAGCCCTTCAAACACCAGCGCCCCGGTGACCGCGCCCTTCATCGCGCCGCACATTTTTTCCCAGCGGATCGGCGGGCCGGCGTGCAAAATGGTGTTGCGGGTCATGCCCGGCACCACGTTGATGGCCTGGTCATAACCAATCAGCACCGGATGCGACTGGATAATGCGCTCCAGCGCCTGCTGGTTAGCGGCCGCGATTTTGTCCGCCAGCGGCGAATCAGCAATGTCGTCCAGCGCCGCGACCACCTGCATGTTGCCCTGGCCCGGCGGCGTCCAGTCAAGCTGGGTTACCGGTACGTTCTGCTTTTTCAGGTCATCGCTGAACATCGCGATGCCGACGTTAATCACGTTCAGCGGCTGGTTAAACAGTGTCTGGCTCATCAGGCTTCCTCCCCTTTACAGATAAATTCACGCGCCAGCAATCCGGTGTTGGTACTACTGCTCGCCCAGATAACCCCGGCATCGGTCAGCATCTGGCACTGTTTTTCCAGCGACGGCGTATCGAGATCGGTTCCCAGTACATAGCCGAGGATTTCCAGAGGACGCCCCTCTGCGGCGGCGATCGCTTTGGCTTCAACGATCGCGTCCAACATCACCCCGACCGGATCTTCATGCGATCCAAATCCAAGCACGAAATCCATCACGATCACGCCCACTTCAGGATCGCGCGCCTCCTGCAGCAGACGACTGATACGGTTGGTGGGATCGATCATCGGGTGTGGTTTACCGTTGGTAAAATCGTCATCACCGAAATCAAGGAAGGTATGCGCCACGCTGCGGTTGAGATCTTTCAGGCGGAACGCCGGATCGGGGTGAATGTTGCTGTAAACCTGCGCGTGTTTTTCCATGGCGGCAAACATCGCCTCATCACACAACGTGCCGCCGCAGAATAAGCCACGGATGTACTTTTGCTGTGGGGTCAGGCGGGCGCGGACCTCTTCAATCAGCGGCCAGTTGAGCGGATGCAGGTCCAGGCTCTCTTTTTTCACGCCGGTCAGCAGCACCGCTTTCAGCGCCGCTTCTTTGGTACCGCGTGCAAACTGCAGACCTTGTTCATCCGCAGGCGCGGCTTCGCGTCCGAGGAAGCACACCACGACTGGCTTTTGGCAGGCGCGCGCACGCTCCAGCACCTTGCGCGCCACCGCTGGGGCAGGAGGTTTAGAGATAAGCGCAATGATTTCGGTTTGCGGATCGGCTTCCAGCATGCCAATCGCATCAAGCATCATCAGGCCGCCAATCTTCTCACTCAGATCGCGACCACCGGTGCCAATCAGTTGGGAAATCCCGCCGCCAAATTCATGAATGCGCACGCTCAGTTCCTGGCTGCCAGTGCCGGATGCGCCCACAATCCCAATGTTGCCGCGACGTACCGCGTTGCCAAAGCACAGCGCCGCGCCGTTAATAATGGCGGTTCCGCAGTCTGGCCCCATCATCAACAGCCCCTTTTCGTGCGCCAGCTGTTTTAGCGCCAGTTCATCCTCAAGAGAAACGTTGTCAGAGAACAGCATCACATTGAGGTTATTTTGCAGCGCCTGACGCGCTTCACGCGCCGCAAACAAACCGTTGACCGAGATCACCGCCAGATTGCTGTCAGGAACATGCTTTTTCGCGCTGGCGAGCGTGGCATAGCGCGCTTCATGCTGGCCGCCCTGCTCTTTATGCGTAAACAGATCTTCAATTGCGACCAATGTCTGGTCGTTCGCCGCCTCGCTGGCGCCTTTAATGACAATCATCAGGTCGCCACTTTTCGCCTCTTCCAGTTCAGGCGTCAGCAGGCCGAGATTCTTCAGCACGCCCTTGTTCATTTCCGTAGCCATCGCCACGAATGCCTGCTCAACGCCATCGAGCTTATTGGCGCGTGTGGAGATAGACATCAGTGAAACGGAATCAAAATACGTGTTCTTTTTAACAACTATCCTGATCGACATAATTCCCTCCGGACCTGTGGCTCAGGGCACAGGCATCCGCCATGCCATACAGCATGTCGCAGCCAGAACTTGAGCCGATATTTTTAATGTCAGTAATATATTGCGTAGAAACGGGTTGTTGCTCAGTAATAATATGCTGCAGCAGCCGCACGACGCTTTCCCGATAACGTTGATGCAAAGCTTCTTCGAGCGTTATTTTGCTAAGTAGCGTCGTATTATTTCCGGCGCATTGTAATGCTGCTAAAAAATCTCCACGATATTTCTCCAGCGGATGTCCTGGAATTAATAAAATGGCACTTAAGCCCACTAAATAATCATCGGATGATGGCGTCAGGCCAATTCCCAGACCAATTAAATGGCTGGCCGCTGTTGAAATATTTACTCCCGTATATAGCGCCGCTATTAGTGTTTGTCGGCGGTTGAGTAATTGACGGGTGATTTCCTGATAAAACGGGTTGTCCCCCTGATACAAAAATAATGTGTCGTCGCTGCTTAACTGTTGGCGGATTACCTCTTCCCAGCGCTGCCAGCGGACTGCGGCGAGGGTGACTGCATCTGGCGCCCACTGTGGTATGCGCCACGGCAGGCAACCAGAGGTCTCTATCCATTTATCTTTGCCAACGGCTATCCCCGACTCGGTAAATCTGACCTGCTCACCGGGGAGAAACAGGTTCGCGCAATGCGTCAGCGCCAGCCGACAGCTATTAGGCGCGTTATCACAACCTTCACTCAGCAACGTCAACAGTCGCTGCTGGTCAGGTATCAACAGGTTCACCGCGCGGGAAAAAACCTGTTCAACTTGCCCCGTCCCCCGGAAAGCGAGAAACGCGCTATCTGCGGTTAGCGCCTGTACGCATCGCCGTGATGGCGTAGCGATAGCGGCGCTCCTCTGTCAGGCTCCGGCGGCAATCAGCAGCTCGGCAATTTCGTGATAACCTTTCTCCCGCGCCAGTTCCAGCGGGGTTTTACCGTATTTATCCGTCATATGTGGGTTTGCGCCATGGTCAAGTAGCAGCTTGACGATCTCTTGCTGCTTCGCGCCGCCATCATTAAGCACAATGGCTTCCAGAAGCGGCGTCCAGCCCACGAAGTTGGTATGGTTGACATTGATATCGGTACGCAGCAGCAGCTCGCGCACGATCTCCACATGACCTTTTTCACTGGCTGGCGTAATGCCTACGCCGCCAAAACGACTCAGGCAGTTAAGGTCGGGGTTAGCAGGTAATACGGTACGCAGCAGCGTTAAATCGTTCGTCAGGCAGCTAATCAGGAAAGGATTAAAACAGGTTTGGTCCTGTTTATTAATATCGGCACCGGCGGCAATCAATAAAGAAACACAGTCATAATGCTTATTCAGGCTGGCAATAATAATGGCGGTACGTCCCTGGCGGTTCGTGGCATTAATATCCACATTTTTTGCCAGACAGGATTTTAATCCATCGGCATTACCTTGTTCTGCCGCCAGCAGAAATTCAGTAATGAGTTCTTTCTCTGACATAATTGCTCTCCTGCAGTTTTTTAGACTTTCTAAATATCCGATAAGCTGAGAATAGCAACAGAGTGTAGAGAATAACATCCGCTTAAATTTCATTCATCGTAAGCGCGTCAATTATTGAATAAGATTTAACAATGAGAGCAAAGCGTGCTGTAGTGCAATCTTTCCCTTATGGCTGGGCCGTTTTTTGCCACTCATGAATAGTCGGGTAAAACAAGCGGTATGCTGCACGGATAGCGGCCTGCAATTAATATGCAGAAGTGTGATTGCCTTCAAATCAAATGTAAAACTAGTGTTAAATTCTGTTCAAAACTGATTGCTCTGTATAAGGATTACAAATACATTCAACAATCATTATGCGGCGGGGCGTGTTGGTAGCCTGAGGGGAGAAAAGATGAATTCCATTTTTACCGAGGAAAATCTGCTGGCATTTACTATGGCAGCCCGCTACAGCAGCTTCAGCAAAGCTGCGGAGGAGCTAGGCTTAACCACATCGGCTATTAGCTACACCATTAAGCGCATGGAGATGGGGCTCGACGTAGTGCTGTTTACGCGTAGCACCCGAAGCATTGAGTTGACCGAGTCTGGTCGCTATCTGTTTCGCAAGGCCTCCGACCTGCTCAACGACTTCCACGCGATTAAGCGCAGCATTGATACCATCGCTCAGGGCATTGAAGCCCGGGTGCGCATCTGTATTAACCAGTTGTTGTACACCCCACAGCATACGGCGCGGCTGCTGCAGGTACTCAAGAAACAGTTCCCTACCTGCCAGATAACCGTCACCACCGAGGTCTATAACGGCGTCTGGGATTCGATCATCAACAATCTTGCCAATATCGCCATTGGCGCGCCCGATACGTTACTGGACGGCGGCGGGATTGACTATACCGAGATCGGCGCTATTCGCTGGTCGTTTGCCATTGCCCCGGATCATCCGTTGGCTTTTATGCCTGAACCGATTTCTGAGAGCCAGTTGCGTTTGTATCCGAACATTATGGTGGAAGACACCGCCCACACCATTAACAAAAAGGTCGGGTGGCTGTTACACGGTCAGGAGTCGATTCTGGTTCCAGATTTTAATACCAAATGTCAGTGCCAAATTCTGGGCGAAGGCATCGGTTTTTTACCGGATTATATGGTGCGCGAAGCGATGGAAAAGTCGCTGCTGGTCACGCGACAGATCCACAATCCGCGTCAGGATTCACGGATGCTGCTGGCAACCCAGCATTCGGCAACCGGTCGAGTCACTCAGTGGATTAAAAAAGAGTTTGGCCCGCAAGGGGTACTGACGGGCATTTATCAGGATTTGTTGCATCGGGAGTGATATGCCGGATAAGGCTATCCGGCGGAAATCAGACTTCAGGCGCGAATATCGTCGTACTCGCGGGTTTTATCAAATTCATGTTTGGCAAACGGACACAGCGGAATCACTTTGCGATTTTCAGCGCGCATTTTCTCCACCACCTTCGCCACCAGCTGTTTGCCGACGCCCTGACCTTTCAGACTGGGGTCAACATCGGTATGTTCAATGATGCTCAGGTGCTCGCCCGTCGGCACAAAGACAATCTCGGCAACCTGATTGCCTTCAGCATCGTTGACATAAAATTTGTTGTGGCCTGCAAGAATTTCCATGGTTCCCTCACTTATTTCTGGCGATATTTCAGCGCACCGCTTGGACAGGTATCGATGACCTTAATAACCGTCGCGACATCCACTTCATCGGGGATTATCCAGGGTTTGCGTTTCAGATTGAAAAGCTTCGCGCTTCCCCGCACGCAGTTTCCTGAATGCTGACATATCGCCGTGTTGAAGTAGACGTCAATCTTCTCGCCGGTATAGGCCCGGTAACCTGCCTCCAGTAGTTCCTTTTCCACGACATTACCTCGCATTTTTATTGTCTGAGTCTAATCATAGACCGATGCGAGGCTGAAGGAAGTGTCGGGTAGCAGAAATATCACTCGGGCCTTTTCTGTAACGATGGCTCCCGCTCCGGCGGCAAATATTCCAGCATTGCAGGCGTCGGCGGCGGCAGGCGGTTATCGGCGATGTGCTTGTCCACATCGATATGACTGATTTCGCCATTCTCATGGTGATGGACCGTCAGCACCCTCGCTTTGTTCAACTCTGTAACCAGTTCACGGGTAATACGTAAACTTTCCGCCAGCTCATGGTCTTCCAGTCCTGGTCTGCGACTGCGACGCTCCACCCGAAAACGAAACTGGTTGTATTTCGCCCAGCCGATCAGCACCAGTCCGTTGACCAGCGCGACAAGGATGTAAAACGTGACCGTATCCAGCGTGGTGAAAAAGGGACGCACGCCCATATACGGTGAATGCGCCAGGGCCGTAATCAGCCCTTTGTAGATTAAGTATAAAAATCCAACCCAGGCAAAAATCGTTAACAGAACGTCAATGATGCGCGGCAACAGACGCCGCTCCGTAAAGATCAGCGGCTGACTCATGATTCGATCCTCCCTATTCCACGGTCAGGACTCACCCAGCGCGCCCTGCCGCGTTTGCGTTTGAGCATCACTTTCGGGAATGACACCAACGTGGTAAACAGGCTCAACAGCCAGTACACCACCGGGAACCAGATTATCCAGAACAATGAGGCGCCAATGCCTTTTTCATAGCGTCGTTCAATCATCAGGCTTATCGCAAACTGTATTAAGCAGACCACGCCGAGAATAAGTCCGGTAAAGGCTGGCGGGAACAGATGTTGAACATACAGCGAGTCCGGCATCGGGATCATCAGTCCCAGCAGGAACAGCACGATACTGATCGCATAGGCAAATGCCCAAGTGGTAGAAAAGCAGAACTCGAAAAATAGCGGCCACATGCGACGGAACTCCCACGACCACAGACGGCGCATGTTAACAATAAACACCTCCGCCCCGCCTTGCGCCCAGCGCAGGCGCTGCTTCCACAGCCCTCTTAACGTTTCAGGCATCAGGATCCAGCACAGCGCGCGCGGCTCAAAGAATATCGACCAATGGCGCAATTGCAGCTTCCAACTGATATCGATGTCTTCGGTGATCATGTCCGGGCTCCAGTACCCCACCTCGGCCAGCGCGCGACGACGAAACGCCGCAACTACGCCAGAGACGCTAAAGATCTGACCATAGACTCGTTGAGTACGCTTAATTAAGCCGATAATGGAAGAGAACTCACCGACCTGCACACGACCGATTAGCGTGGAACGGGTGCGAATACGCGGGTTGCCGGTTACCGCCCCAACGCGTGGGAACTGGATCAGCGGAGCGACCAGATACGCCACGGCATCGCGATCCAGTAACGCATCGCCATCAATACACACCAGGTAATCGCTGCGCGCAGCGGCCGCGCCCGTTTTGAGCGCCAGCGCTTTGCCCTGGTTTTCAGCCAGATGAATGACGCGCAGGCTGGGGTACTCAATCGCCAACTGTTCCAGAACATCGTGCGTATCGTCCGTTGAACCGTCGTTAATGGCAATCACTTCGATATTCTTGTAGCGCTGTGCCATCGCAGCGCCGATGGTTTCCCGCGCGTTGATCCCTTCGTTAAAGCAGGGGATCAAAATGGAAACCAGCGGATTTCCCTCCAGCGTAGGTGGCGGTGTATCGTCTCCCCATTTCCAGTGACGCTCACGATAAAACCAGAAATAGACCCCGCCGCTTATCCATAATGCAGACATGAATAAAGGCCAGAAGAAGACGAAGTTCAACATGACTTCACCTGTAAAGATGACAGCCACGCCAAACGGCAGGCTGAACATCAGGCAAAGTATCAGGAAAGCAATAATGCGATCGGTCATTTTTGCGGGTACCAGTATGAGGAGAACGTCGAGCGAATCTCTGACATCTCAGGTTTGTCGCTGATGAAATCATCCGGATAATAGCCGTAGTTACCTGCACCACTTAGTTTCAGTTGGCGCATCCATTCGGCTATTTGTTTTCCACTGATTTCTGCCTCGTCCCCGGATTTACGCCAGTCTCGTGCCTGCAGTTCAAACACGGTTTTGTCCAGCGCGCCGGGCGTTTGTGCAACGGCATTGACTAATCTGTCGAGCCAGGCATTGGCATCATTAGCCGGGATCTGCTCCATGAATGGCATCGCCATGGGTGCCGTCCAGTCATAGGTATTGAGGAAATCATTCAGGTTTTGCGCAAACCAGGCTTCGCTTTCAGGCTCCAGTACCGGCATGGCGTATATATTGCGGGCAGTTTGCACCTGCGGACCGCGAATATTGCGTACCGATTGCGTCAGTTGCTTAGTAAAGTCGATCAGCATCTTACTTTTCAGGCGCGTCCAGCGTTCGAAGGTTTGAGGGTTGCTACGGATTTGCTCAATACTTCCCGGAAGCCCTGCGGCGCGGTAGGCGGCTAACGCCTCCGGTGACGCATCTTCAAAGTCCGTCAGGAAAGCATCGTCGTGGAACAAAATCCCTTTGAAGCTGGCATGCTTCGCCAGGTCTTCATAGATTTCAGTGATACGTTTACGCGCTTCGCTGTCCCAGGGAGACAGACGCACATAGTTCTCGTGATTGATCGCAGTGCGTCCTGTTTTCGGATCCCATGCCGTCACGCGTGGAATGGAAGCATCGAGGTCGAAAGCCAGTACCGGCATCCAGGCATATACCGTCACCCCGGCCCGCGTTTGTAACTGCCAGGAGATATAGTTAAAGAGATCGGCACGCATCGGCAGCCAGCGGTTAGGGAAATAGAGTTCGCGAATATTCCCGTCGCCTTTAGGATCGGCGTACGCCTGCAGGAAGACATGAGAAATGCGCATGTCATAAACACGCTGGATCAGCTTGTCGATGTTTCGCTTCTGCTGGGCAGGATCTTTGTCATACACGTAATCCAGATCGACGTGCATCACACGCATCGTTTGTGGTTCACGTACCTGAGCGACCTGACTGGCAAAGCGCTTGAGAGACGGGTTATCAGAGATCAGTACGCGCGGGATATCATCAAGAAACGCAGCGTTCGCCAGCCCTTCATTGAGCGTAAAGGCCATCTTATAGCCATGTTCTTTGGCCAGGTTTAAGGTGGTGCCGTTAGCCGCACCATAAGGCCACACCCACGCGCGCGGCGATTTCCCGGTTACCGATTTAATCTTATTGGTGATCAGCGAGATATCAGTATTAATGCGACGATTGTACTGTTCGTCGGTTTCGTAAGTCCCGGTTTTCTTATCGAAAAGGCGATTCGCCACCGCAGGTTCTTTGCTTCCTTGCGGGTTCGCCTCAGCGCCGAAATGCGAGTTCCAGGTGTGCGCCCCCACTTCCACCAACGGCGATTTGCCCATTTCCTCGACCATCTTCCAGGTGGCAAATTTATCTCGCGCCGTCATTAAGCCGCCAAAATCGACTTTTTTATTGGCTGGAGAATCAACCCAACTGCCCACTGGAGCCCAGAGCGCAGGCCAGTTGTAGGCTTTCAGCAGCGGCCAGACGCGGGTATAAAAACTGCTGTATCCGTCGTCAAAGGTGAGTAAGACCGCTTTTTCCGGCAACACAATTTTACCGTCATGAGCGTCCAGAATTTGCTGCACGCTAATCGGGTTATAGCCATTATCACGCAGCCAGGCCATTTGATCGCTCAACGCGCTGGTGCGCACGGAGAGGTAGCGCTGGTCGGCGGCGCCATCCTCAACGTCATGGTAGCCGAGCACCAGAAAGCTATTCTTCGGCCACGGATGATCCGCCGTCAGCGGCGTTCTCTCTGCGGGAGGAACATAGCGAGGCGTTGTATTGTGCGCGCTGCTGCACGCGGTAATCATCAACCAGCCAGCGATTAATGCGCTAAGCCACAGGCATCTTTTCAGCATGAACAATCCTTAAAACCTGACATTTAAATCGAAAGCGAGGGAGATATTCCGCTCACGTTTACCGTCATAGGGGCGTTTATCCCAAACCAGCATCACCCCGCCATCTACGACGTTGTTCCATTTGAGCCGTTGTCCATATCCCACCTGAACGATAGCGCCAACGTCTTCACCTTGCTGCCAGTAGCCACCCACTCCGGCTATGCCTTGCTGGGTCCACACGGTGTCATAATGGCGGTAAAGAACCTGTTCCGCGCTCAGGCCTGGCACAACGGAAAAATCACTCTTAGGGTTGTAATACGGCACATTCTCTTTAGTGTTGGTGCTCCCACCGATACCCGGGGTAAAGTCCAGCGTAAAGCGCGGCGTGGTCCACATGCGCTCTTTTCCGCTCAGCCCATATTCGATGCGATCGTTACCATCCGAGAAATGTGATGCGGCAAACGACAATTGGTATTCACGTCGTTCGTTTTGATACCAGCGAACAAACAAATCGCCGCTGTTGGCATACACGCCGCTACGCAGCGCGCGCAGTGGCGTGTTGCGCGAAAGACGCTCAGCCGAACCGCCAACGCGCCAGTTATCGTTGAAATCATGCCAGGCGGAAAGACGACCGCCTATTTTCTGCCCATCGCCATAGTTTCGGCCAGACACTTCCATTTCGGCCCAGTAATCACGGGAAGTCCATTCCGCACCTGCCGCCAGATCGCGGCTAATCCCTTTCCCTTCCTCAAACTCGCCGGTCGCGAAGTTGAATCCGGTAAACAGTCGCCAGTTGTCATTAATTGGCGGGCTGTAAATGGCCGTGTTGATGTTGAAATCATTCTTACCGCTGACCGGGCTATCGGACGAGATCCCCTGCGTGCCGCTAATACGTACTTCCGACATTTTATGCACATCACGCATGCGTGCGAGGCGCAGCGTCGCTTCATCATCCGGACTGCGAGCAATAACGTCATCCGTCAGTTCATCGGCCTGCTTCCACTCCTGGAGATCCAGCGCCACATAGGCCTGCTGACGCTCCAGTTCCAGGTTACTGGGCTCAATCACTTCCGCCAGTTTAAGCTCTTTCTCCGCCGCATGCGGCAGTCCACGGGCTTCAAGAACAGAAGCATAGGATATGCGCAGCCCTTGGTTACCCGAGCCTGTTCGCGCCAGATGCTCTGCGAGTTTTTCTGCCTCCGGCAGTTCATTGGCAGCGATATGATATTGCGTCAGCAGCGACTGTCCCAGCAGCCAGTTATCGTTTGGCTGCGGCGTTGGCGAACCATAGATGCGTCGCAGATATGGGCTGTCTTTAATTAACGCATCGACCTGTTTTTTAGCTGCATCAAAGTTTTCATTATCGATGTGCGCGTAGAACAGATCCTGTTGATCCTCAGGACCGAGCGGCGTAACCGGAATCGGTCCGTTCGGATAGTAGATGCTCATCAGCATCGCTTCGGTTTTTTCCGGCTGCCGTTCGCTTAACCATGCCGATGCTACCCAGCGTTTTGCGTAGTTTGGCACCTCGCCGCTCGCAGACAGCGATTCGTATTCACTAATCACTTCAGAAGTGCGTTTACGGACCAGCAAGGCGCCCATGCGGTCAATTCTGGCCCGGCGGACATCATTCTGCGCCGAAGGCTCATCTTTCCAGGCAGTCAGCAACTGGTCATAACGGGCCAGCGCTTTATCAGCCACGATAAAACGCTCTTCTTCATTACGCGCAGAGGTATAAGAGGAACGTACCATTTCAGCCGCCGCATCAAGCTCAAGGCGACGCTTCACCGGATCGGCAGTTGGTACCACCTCTGCCATATTTAAGGCGGGCCCGGAAACGCGGTTTGCTGACAGCGCAGACAGTAATGTGGATTTTGCATTTTTGTTGCCTGGATCGACGTCATCCGCCTGGCTGGCAACTAACAATGCATCCCAGTTTTTTCCCTGCGAATGGTAGACATAGGCAAGTAGCGCATCAGAATCAGCCCCGGGATGCGCCTGCGCCCATTTATTCGCTTCAGTAAGGGCTTGCTGATTGTAGCGAGCATCCGCCAACGTCATTATCCAGCCGGTACGTACATCTACGTTATCAGGCTCTTCCTGTAAAACGCTTTCCCAGATGGCTAAAGAATCATTCCAGTTCTTCTGGTTGCGATATGCTCGTGCAGCGGCGACTTTGCCCCGGGCAGGTACATTCATCTGTCCACGATACTGCTGCCAGATTTCAATTGTGGTTTTATCGTTGTTATCGACCCAACTGGAAACTTGCAGCCAGTCGGCAACCTGATTTGGCGTTAGCGCGCTTTTCTTTCCCTGATCCTCAAGGAAACGTAATAGCGGTGCGCTATTACCTCCCCGCGCTTCAATAACCAAAGCGTCATAATCTGATACCGCTGCAAAGATTGGCATCGGGAAAAGAATGCTTGCCGTAAATAAACAGCTTACAGACTTAAAACGTTTAATGAAGTTGGCATGTCGACGCATACTTAACATATCTGCCCTTATATCTTACATCATAGTGAAAATAGGCGTTTTCAATAAGTTACAGTCAATCCCTGACGGTTGCCGGCCATGTAAGACGCACTGCCGCTTATTTCGTAATAGGGTTATGAAGCAATTAATTCTTTCGTCTTATTGACTACCCGTGCCTCGTCCTCTAATCATTGGAAAGAAGGCATAAACTCGAGAATTTTATCACTCAGCGTAGTTCGTGGCTATGTAATAAGATAATGCTTAGGCAAAAAAAGGATTTTAGACTAAGTTATTCTAATACTCTTGGGATTGAATTCTGGATTTAGATTAATTTCCCGTGGAGAAGTCATGTGACGATGTTAACTATTGCCGGATGACATAACTACCCTCTGTAACTGTTTGCATGGTAACTATTTGGTATGGATAGAGAAAGTTCTGATAACAGGTACTCAGATAACAAGATAAGCACTATAACGTATTTTTAGGTTACTGGCAGTGTTGATGGAATAAAATTAAGGGTACAGCCGCAATAATAATTAGGTACAGTGATAATATTATGATATTAAAGTACTTTATTAATTTATGATTGAACGTTAGTATTTTCCTATCCGCCAATGTCGGTGTGGGAAATTATCAGTTTTCCTATTTAACATTTTATTTATCCCCCTGACTTGCTATCGTCAGCATCAGCCACAATTAATCCTTTACCCTTACAATTAACAAGCCTAATTTCATTATGAACTGCTGATTGAAGCATAACTTTTTGCGCTTACCTTCCCTTCAGACTTTCAGGTAATCTGAAAAAAGACGCCAATTGGAGCTGGTCTAATGAAAATCGTTAATGCAGAAGAAAAACACATCCCCGCCATACGCGATATCTATGCACACCACGTTATTCACGGTACTGGCAGCTTTGAAACTGCCCCACCGGATACCCACGAAATGCTGGCTCGTCTGGAAAAAATTCATAGTCTGGGGCTGCCGTGGGTTGTCGCCCTGCAGGAAGACAAGGTCATCGGATATTGTTATCTCACTCGTTATCGTGAACGCTACGCTTACCGCTATACCCTCGAAGATTCGATTTACATTGACCCGGCGGCACAGCGTCAAGGGGCGGGAAGTGCGTTACTGCGCCATGTTATTGACTGGGCCGAAACGCACGGCTATCGACAATTAATTGCCATGGTCGGTGACAGCAATAATCAGGGATCGTTAAAAGTTCATCAGCAGGTCGGATTTACAGAAATAGGCACGCTGAAAGACGTTGGCTTCAAGCATGGTCGCTGGCTGGATACAGTTTTGCTGCAACGCGCTCTGGGGGAAGGGAACAGTACACTACCAGCGGATGTCGATGCTGCTATTTAACTTTTCTAAGGGATGACTTCAGGAAAAGGAAATCTGGAGCGGGCGAAGGGAATCGAAGTATCGAAGATAATCAGCCGCTAACCATTTGTTTCCTAAAGGATGATGAATCCTTGTGGTTACAGTTATGGTTACACATTGAGTGATCTCTGGTCAAGGCTGTAGGGCTGTAGTACTCCCAAAAGAGAAATAGCACAAACAACTTTGATGATTCAAATATATGACAGGATACCTCCTTCGGTTTCTGGACAACTTCTGGAGGTATATGGGGGAATGTTGCAAGGTTATTACTATTAGATAGACGCTGAGATTTTTGTGGGAAATTTTAAATGAAGAGAGACATAACTCAACGCCACCAAGCACTACCACCGACGGCATAGTGAAAACCAGTAAGTACCAGAGCGACTACGATTGTCACGCAGAAAAGAATACCGCACACGGTCGACAACCGGTTAAAAATAACACGGTATATTATGCCAGAAATGAATAAAGCTCCTGAGGCCCACCAAAACGCCTTAATGGCTCTACCAACTGCGTAATAGGTAGACCACGGGATACCGCCGTAAATGTAACCAGCCATGCATCCCGCTGCCAACAATAGTACAGCCATAGTAATAAACGACCCTACACCTCTTATCATAATGATTCTCCTAGAGTAATCCATTCAGTGACTGACGGTAGGATAGCCTGATTGCAGCCATCATGCTGATCGTTTGTCTCGATCGGTAGCATGAAATTGATCGCTTATATCTATCTTGATCGAAAGCCATCATAAATTCCGTGTTCGGGCGAACCAGACGCTGCTGCGAGAAATCATGGATAACCCTTGGGATTTCGCCAGATTACCGTGAAGCACAGCCTTGTAGATGCGCTCAGGCTTCACACCGTCAACACGTTTACCAATTTTGTTAAGGGTCTGCATAGCTTCCCTGTAGTCGTCCTTATGACGTTCCAATAACTCAGCTTCAGTATGATAGCCAAGCTCGACCATCTTATTAGCAATGACCGTAGCAACTTCAGGCATCTCAAGGATAGATTCAAAGGCCGCATAAACCATGTCCTCGAAATCTTCAGAGACCCATCCGGCATACTTGAGGGTAGCCTGTTTGTCAGCGTAGGTTATGCTTTCAATACCACTCTTCTCGACGTGCATTTTTTGCATGTCGGTTAGCCTCTTTGTTACCTTGCCGCGCCACTGAGAGGGTAGCTTATTGTTAGGTAATCCGAGGATTTTCCATATTTCTGTAAGGTTCCACATACCATTCTCATTAGACTTAAAGCTGTGGCCTTTAATAATGATAATATGACCTGCATGTTTATGTTTATTACTCATTGCTTGGTTACCTTTTAAATATGCACCCTAAACCGCACCCTACTGACCCACTCAAAGTCCCCAAGCGAAGGGAGACCAGCAGGACAAAGGATGCACATTTAGAATGTCTTTGAGATTAATAGGAATTGTGCCTTGCGGTGACACTGTTAGTCTTTTACATGATTTAATAATGACAAGATTGATGGAGGGCTAACCCTAAGTACTCTTAAGGTTATTCTTTAAGTTATTATTATCTTGTATAAACAAGTAATATAACTTTAAAATCTTTAAGTAAACTTTAAGTTTAGCCCCTGTAGGGCAGAGACCATATTTAATATGATGTCTATTGCTATTCACTTATCGACTGACCCAGAGCACACAGGAAGCATTCACTTTAAATAGAACGCTTGGTGTCTGTAATTGGTCATCCCGCCCCTGAAAGGATGCGATAAGTTACGGTTTAGCTGTCATAGAAGAAAATTTTTTTGTCGCCTCTCTCCCTTTAGTGAGTCGTATTGTTTCTATTGGCTTTAAGGTGGATTCGTAAATAGAAATGGGCAACTAAGGGCATGAGACCACATGTCTGCGGATTCCTCAGAGGCCCTCTCCCTATAGTGAGTCGTATTAATTGCTAAGCTGTCTTTTTGTCGCGCTTTTCGATGCCCTGCCGTGGTCCCTCAGGCATACTCTGGAACATCGCCTCGATCTCTTTTGGTCTAGTAATACGGTCATCGACAATGATATTCAACAGCTTAAAGAGACCATGCGTTAACTGCGGGTCATCCTCAAGGCTAATCTCCCCGGGGTGGACAGCTTGGTTACCAACGATACGACAGATGTCCGCTGCTTGCTGGATGCGGGGAGGTAACCCTTTTTCCACGAGAGACTTAATGTCGTCGTTAATGTTTTTCCCCGGCTCGCCCAAGTGGACCATCAGTTTCTGAAGGCACAGACGGAGAAGTGCAGCGGCCCCTTTAGGAGACAGATTGACGATGCTCCTGGCTTCCATATAGTCGGACTTACAATCCTCCGGCATGTCTGGGTTCGGCATTTCAACATTCGCAGAAGCAGGAATCAGGAGAGACTCTTCGAACCAATATGCGTATTCCTCACAGCGCTCACATTGTGACACATGCACCGGGAAAGCCATTTCTTCATAGTAAGGATATAATTGTTCCCACTTTTGCTTAGCATAAGCCTGACAGTACGGGCAGTTAAAAGCCTCTTTATTAAACTCCGCTGGTTCATACGGAACTGCCATTTATTTTACCTCCTTATAAATACCTACCATCACATCAACCAACCTATCAACCTCAACTTCTTTAGCATAACGATCGTAAGTAATAGACCCTGAGCTATGTCCCATAACCGCCTGAGCATACGCCAATTCGACCCCATGTTGTTTTAGCTGAGTCGCAACTGTATGTCTAAACGAATGAAACGCTAAGCCGCCGCGGTCAGCGAGGACTTTAGGTAGCAACGTCCGGTTAAACCATTTGCTTACCTGCTCGCCGTATCCGTTTTTCATCAGCTTTAAACCACCGAATACCATAGCATCATCTCCCAAAGCGTTTCTACGGTCTTCTACTAGCGCCATAAAGTCATCCAATACAAAACCATAAGCACCATCAACTAACGGGACACAACGGTCACTGTGAGCATTCTTGATGCTCTTACCGGGTAAGCTACTGTCGTCTTCATTGATATGAATATAAACGGTCCCCGCCTCAGTGGCCCTGACGTCTTTGACCTGTAGTTGAGCTACTTCATTGAGTCTCGCCCCAGTGATAGCAGCTAACGCAGTAACATAATAATGATACGGTTTACCTGAGATCTTCTGTGAGTATGCCTTCGCGGCGGCCAGTAGTTGCCCTACCTGCTCTGGACTAAAAGCATTACGGGCCTCAGAGGCTTTACGCTGGGGAACCTTAAGTTCCAGCCCCTCAGTCATATTCTTTTTGATCAGATCATTACGTACAGCCCACTTGAAGACAGCCGCCATCTTAATGAGATATTTATTATTGATGGTAACAACATCCATACAATCGGTTTTATCCTCACGGTCCAGCAGGTCAACCAATGGGACATCCTTGAAACGCTGCTTACGGTTCTTCGGCAACTGCTGGAGGACATCACGGACCCTGAGCATATCAGCCCGTTTTATCGCATTGGCATCAACATTGAGTCCCAGATAGTCAAAAATTTCAATTAAGGCAGCATGGGATGCTTTGTTTTCTCGTAAAGTTGCTGGCTTCCAGTTTTGGGCGTTTTCCTGCTCGTACTGCTCAAAGAGGGAAGCAACGGTTACGCTGGGTTTATCTTCAGGAATGCTAGGCTTTTGAGGAGCACTAACAGATAGGGACGCTGAGGCTTGGTCATTAGCTCCATCAGCAGCATCAAATCCATCTATATAATCTATAAGTGGCTGACTATCTCCCGCTTCGATGCGCTTCATGCAAGCCTTGAGTACATTAAGAGCCTCATTGATGTAGCGATGCTGGTCAATTGTCAGTGGCTCGCTTGCCAGAGCATGGACAAGATTTTCTCCCACTTCCCCATACTGGTCACGGTACAGATCTCTCATATCTGGCTCGAAGAGATCTGAACGGCCTGTAGACAACTCCCACTCTGCGATGTCCCTCAGGTGTTCCCTCATTTCCTCATAGGAGGCGTTGGGTCTGTCTGCATGGATTGCCCTAAGTGCTGCCTTGATATGCCGTGAGTAAGCCATAGCGGTACGTCTATCCTTAGTCCGTAATGATACTGACGCTATTTTATAACGGCTATGGGAAGGATGTGAAACGGTCAGGCGATCTGTGGACTTCATCCTGAGACGGATATAAAAGACGCCATTGCGCTGATAAAGATAGGTTCTTGAGTTGAGCATGTACTGAGATCTTAAGTCTGCCCACCATTTCAACAAAGTTAGTTACAGTGTTGGTTACAGTGAGTAAAACTGTCGGAAGGCTTAAAGCCGTATCCCTTAGGATTCAGTAAGTTAGAATACTTTAAGAAAGGTTATGGAGCGGGCGAAGGGAATCGAACCCTCGTATAGAGCTTGGGAAGCTCTCGTTCTACCATTGAACTACGCCCGCATTGAAGTGCGTAAGGGATTATAAACCTTACGCTCTTCTTGGCAAGGGACGAACCGACTGACTGGCGATTAATTCACCGTCAGCATTTTGGCTTACTGCCCTGCGGCGGTAAATAACGCAGCGGATCGATAGCCGTTGCGCGATAACGGATCTGGAAATGCAGACGCACCGTCGTCGCATCCGTGCTGCCCATCGTGGCGATCTTCTGCCCGGCTTTCACGTTTTGACCGTTGTTCACCAGCATGGTGTCATTATGCGCATAGGCAGTGATGTAATCCTCACTGTGCTTAATCATGATAAGGTTGCCATAGCCCCGCAGTTGATTGCCGACATAGACCACTTTCCCGGCTCCGGCCGCATAAATCGGCGTACCGCGTGCAGCAGAAATATCAATGCCCTTATTACCGCCGTCCGCCGTGGAATAAGGCAGGATCACCTTACCGCTGGCGGGCCACTGCCAGCAGCGTTGTCCTACCGGCGGCCAGGACGACTGAGGTACAGAAGAAGACGGTCTGACGGCAGCCGTTTTGGTAGAAGATTTGCTCGAGGATTTCGCGGTTGCTTTACGCGCTGTTGTACTGGTTTTCGCATCACCGTTAAGCTTCAGCTTTTGCCCCACCTCAATGGTATAAGGGGGGGAAATGTTGTTCAGACGGGCGAGATCCCGAACGCTGGTGCCAGTAGAGCGTGAAATGGCGTACAGTGTATCACCGCGCTTCACAGTATACGTGGAACCGGAATCAGATGAACTGGAACACCCTGCCAGGATCAGGCTGCTCACCAACATTATCGTGATATAAAAACGTTTATTCATCAGCCATTCTGCACTCAACACAACGTTTACCTCGAAATCAGAGGTCATTATCATACCAGCCAGCCGGACGATCCCCAATCGCTACGCTTCAATCGGTAGGGTTAAACGGATATCCCTGTGCGATAATATCCATTAACGCGGGTAGATAAGGCATAGAGGGTAATTTCACCAGCGCAGGATAAAATATTTGTGGCGAAGGAAAAACGTCTACCACGTAACATTGGCTAAGTTTATCAGCATCGACTTCCGAAGACGGTAATAACGTCGCAGCCTCAAGGCCGGACTCCAGCCAGTCGAGAATGACCCCCGGTTGCGTAATATGCATGATCACTTTTGCGCTTACTCCGGATTTACGAAACAGATCCATCAGCATCTCGTAAGTCCCTGAATCCTTTGCCCGATGCAGCAGCACCAACGGCATCTCCGCCAGCGCAGTGTAGTTATAGGGATTTGCAGGAGGGCCCGGCAGGCATTTTTTATTAATTACCGCCACCAGCTTAATCGGATCGAACGACACATAATCAAAGCCTTCACTGCGATAGGGACGCTGTATTAAAGCAATATCGATTCCCCCTTCCGTTAATAATGTTTCAAGATGGCTGGAGTCGGTAACAGAAATATTGATCGCCGTATCCGGATTACGTCGGTAAACTTCCATCAACAGTGCTTTAAAATAGTTCTGGTAGAGATGAGTTAAACCTATTCTTAATTCGGCTCTGTTTTTTTGTGCAATATCTGTCGTTTCCCTGGCGGTATCCTCCACCTGACGTTATATTTCACATCCTTTGCGATAGAGAAAAAAACCGGCTTCCGTGGGTTCAATACGATTTCCACGGCGAACAAAGAGCGAGACCTGAAGTTCTTCTTCCAGCTCCTGAATCCGCTTGCTGAGGGGGGGTTGCGCCATGTTCAACGATTTCGCCGCCTGGCTGACCGACCCTTGTTCCACCACCCGACAAAAATACCGTAAGCGCTTTAAATCCATCATCATCACCCGTGGTTTAACATATCGCCAGTATCACACTTACCCAAAAAAATAAAAAGCCAGCCCGCTACATCTCATGTTAATTAATCATTATTTAACAGGTCATTAAAATAAACTTTTTTGATCTACTAACTATCCGGTAAACGGTATTTGTGTAAAAGCGCCACGGAAAATATTGTGCAGACAACGAAACATCTTTTCCGAAGGAACCATCCCATGGCAAATACTGATAACAAATCTCCCTCAACGGTGCATGATTTACGCTCTGCGCTCCAACTACTGAAAACACTTCCCGGCGAGTACGTTGAAACCGATACCGAAGTCGACCCGCACGCGGAACTCTCTGGGGTGTATCGTTATGTGGGCGCGGGCGGAACCTGCCAGCGCCCGACCCGCAAGAACGGGCCGGTGATGGGATTTAATAAAATCAAAGGATTTCACGATATCAGCGTGGCAATTGGCCTGAACGGTTCGCGCCAGCGCGTCAGCCATTTTCTGCAGTGCGAACCAGCAAAACTAGGGCATCTGCTGAAAGATTCTGTGGAAAACGCCATAGCGCCAGTCATGACTCAGGGCGCGGCGGAATGTCAGGAAGTGGTGCATCTGGCGAGCGATGCCGATTTCGATCTGCGCAAACTATTACCCGCTCCGACCAATACAGAAGAAGACGCTGGTCCCTATATTACCATGGGCCTGTGCTACGCCTCAGACCCGGAAACTCACGAATCCGATATCACCATTCACCGCTTGTGTGTACAGAGCCGCGACGAACTGTCCATGTGGCTGACCCCTGGTCGCCATATTGATGCTTTCCGCATGAAAGCAGAAGCCGCAGGTCAGCCGCTACCGATTTCAATCAGCATCGGCGTGGATCCGGCGATTGAAATTGCCGCCTGTTTTGAGCCGCCAACCACCCCACTGGGCTTCAACGAATTGAGCATTGCGGGCGCGCTGCGCGGCAAAGCCGTTGAGATGGTGCAGTGTAAAACCATTAACGAAAAAGCTATCGCTCATGCGGAGATCGTCATTGAAGGCGAACTGCTGCCAAACGCACGCGTACGCGAAGATCAGAATACCCATACCGGGCGCGCAATGCCTGAGTTTCCGGGTTATACCGGCGAAGCGAAAGAGGCTATTCCGGTGATCAAAGTGAAAGCCGTTACTCACCGCATTAACCCCATCTGGCGCACCACCGTCGGACCTGGCGAAGAACATGTCAATATGGCCGGTATTCCGACTGAAGCCAGCATTCTGGATATGGTAGAACGCGCTATGCCGGGCAAACTACTCAATGTTTTCGCCCACTCGGCGGGCGGTGGCAAACTTCTGGCGGTCCTGCAGTTTAAAAAATCTTCTCCGACAGATGAAGGTCGGCAGCGCCAGGCTGCTCTACTGGCTTTCTCTGCATTCCCGGAACTCAAGCACGTCATCCTGGTGGATGAGGATGTAGATATTTTCGATAGCGACGACGTTCTCTGGGCCATGCAAACCCGCTACCAGGGGGATGTTGACACCATTACGATCCCTGGCGTTCGTTGCCACCCGCTCGATCCGTCACAGGTGCCGGAATACAGCCCGAGCATCCTGCAACAGGGAATGTCCTGCAAAACCATTTTCGACTGTACGGTGCCATTCCACCTGAAGCACAACTTCCAGCGTTCCAAATTTAAAGATGTGGACGTGAAGCGCTTCCTGCCGGATTTCGAGTAAAGGAGACCACCATGACAGCACGCATCATCATTGGGATCAGTGGGGCCTCCGGGTTTCAGTACGGCGTTAAGGCGCTGGAGTTGCTTCGCCAACACCCCGTTGAAGTCCATCTGGTGGTCTCAAAAGGAGCAGAAAAAACCTGCGAACTGGAGACAGATTACCGCCTGGACGATGTGACAGCGATGGCTGACGTGGTACATCCCATCGCGGATCTGGGGGCGGCTATCTCCAGCGGTTCATTTAAAACACTGGGGATGCTGATCGCACCATGTTCCATGCGCTCTTTGGGCGCAATCGCCCACTGCCTGACGGACAACCTGCTGACCCGTGCGGCGGACGTGGTGCTGAAAGAGCGTCGTCGTCTGGTGCTGCTGGCCAGAGAAACGCCGCTGAACCTCGGCCATATTCGCAATATGGCCGCAGTAACTGAAATGGGCGGGATCATCTTTCCGCCGGTTCCGGCGCTGTATCAACGTCCGCAAACGGCGGACGACATCATCACCCATAGCGTTAATCGTGCGCTCGATCTGTTCGACCTTGAGGTCAACAATATCCCCCGCTGGGGTGAAGGCGAGCTAAATTTTACTTAACAGGACATTTCTCAATGTTAATCGGCCCATATGTAAATGGTTCCGCCGTCATTCTTGGCGGGCTAGTTGGCGCAATGGCGGGCGGCAAGCTCCCTGAGCGTGTGAAAACGGCGCTGCCGATGACTTTCGGGCTTTGCTCCGTTGGTCTTGGTATCACGCTGGTACTAAAAGTGAAATATATGCCAGCAGTGGTGCTGGCAATGGTGATCGGCGCCATTCTCGGTGAATTGCTGCATCTGGAAAAAGGAATTGGTAAAGCCGCTGGCTCCACGCGCGGTTTAATCAACAAAGTTCTGCCGCCAGTTAATGGCCTGGGTCACGAAGAGTTCACAGAGAAATTTGTCGCCATCCTGGTACTATTTTGCGCCAGTGGCACCGGGATTTTCGGGGCGATGACCGAAGGGATGAGCGGCGACCCATCAATTCTGTACATCAAAACGATCCTCGATCTGTTTACCGCAGGGATTTTTGCCACACTTCTCGGCTACGCGGTTATGACCATCGCCATCCCACAAATCCTTATTCAGGTGGCGCTGGCGATGCTGGCAGTGATTATCCTGCCGATGATCACTCCTGACATGATGGCGGATTTCTCTTGTGCTGGCGGACTGCTGATGGTGGCCACCGGTTTGCGTATCTGTAACATTAAACTTTTCCCGGTCGCCAACATGTTGCCAGGGCTTGTTTTGGTAATGCCTTTGTCCCATTTATGGGCTACCCTAGTGGCCTGAGTGCATGACCCGGCGGGTTTGTGTCGGGTCATTTTTTATTTTCAGGAGTTGTCATGGCCGGGGAACATGTCATTTTGCTGGACGAGCAAAATAAACCGTCAGGCATGCTGGAAAAGTATGCCGCCCATACCTTCAACACCCCTTTGCATCTCGCGTTTTCCTGCTGGATATTTAACGACCAGGGACAACTGCTGGTGACGCGCCGTTCACTGCACAAAAAAGCCTGGCCTGGCGTCTGGACAAACTCTGTCTGTGGCCATCCGCAGTCGGGGGAGACAACCGAAGATGCCGTTATCCGCCGCGCCCGTTTTGAACTGAGCGCAGACATTACCGCGCTCGCCTCTGTATATGCGGATTTCCGTTATTGCGCTACGGATCCCAATGGAATTATGGAGAACGAAGTTTGTCCGGTCTATGCCGCGCAGCTTACCAGCCAACTACAGCCAAATGCGGATGAAGTGATGGATTACCAGTGGAGCAATCTTGAGGATGTGTTAAGCGGGATTGATGCAACGCCGTGGGCATTTAGCCCGTGGATGGTGATGCAGGCTTCAAACGATAAGGCGCGAGAATTACTGCGCAAGTTTGCCAACGGGAATTAATTGCCTGATGGCGCTATGCTTACCAGGCCTACATAACGAGTTGTAGGCCGGATAAGGCATCAGCCGCCATCGGGCATTTCACATCTTACTTAACCGGGCGCATCGCCGGGAACAGGATCACGTCGCGGATGGTATGGCTGTTGGTGAACAGCATAACCATACGGTCGATACCAATACCCAGACCCGCAGTCGGCGGCAGACCGTGTTCCAGAGCGGTAACGTAGTCTTCGTCGTAGAACATCGCCTCGTCATCACCCGCATCTTTGGCGTTAACCTGATCCTGGAAACGCTGCGCCTGATCTTCTGCATCGTTCAGTTCGCTGAAACCGTTACCGATCTCACGTCCGCCGATGAAGAATTCAAAGCGATCGGTGATTTCCGGGTTTACGTCATTACGACGCGCCAGCGGAGAAACTTCTGCCGGGTACTCGGTAATGAAGGTCGGTTGAATCAGGTGCGCTTCCGCGACTTCTTCGAAGATCTCGGTCACGATACGGCCCAGACCCCAGCTTTTCTCAACTTTGATGCCGATAGATTCAGCGATCGCTTTAGCAGAGTCGAAGTTATCCAGATCGGCCATGTTGGTTTCCGGACGGTATTTCTGAATCGCTTCGCGCATGGTCAGTTTTTCGAACGGCTTACCGAAGTCGAAGACTTCTTCGCCGTAAGGCACTTCGGTGGTTCCCAGAACGTTCTGCGCCAGCGTGCGGAACAGTGATTCGGTCAGTTCGATCAGATCTTTGTAGTCCGCATACGCCATGTAGAGTTCCATCATGGTGAACTCTGGGTTATGACGAACAGAGATGCCTTCGTTACGGAAGTTACGGTTAATTTCGAATACGCGTTCGAAGCCGCCAACCACCAGACGCTTGAGGTACAGTTCCGGCGCGATACGCAGGTACATGTCCAGATCCAGCGCGTTATGATGGGTGATGAACGGACGCGCCGCCGCGCCGCCAGGGATCACCTGCATCATCGGGGTTTCTACTTCCATAAAGCCGCGACCCACCATGAACTGGCGGATGCCAGCCATAATCTGTGAACGCACTTTAAAGGTATTGCGGGATTCATCGTTAGAGATGAGATCCAGATAGCGCTGACGATAACGCGCTTCCTGGTCCTGCAGCCCGTGGAATTTATCCGGCAGCGGGCGCAGCGCTTTCGTCAGCAGACGCAGCTCGGTGCAATGAATAGACAGCTCACCGGTCTTGGTCTTGAACAACTTACCTTTCGCGCCGAGGATATCGCCCAGATCCCATTTTTTGAACTGCTCGTTGTAAACGCCTTCCGGCAGATCGTCACGAGCAACGTACAGCTGAATACGGCCGCCAACATCTTGCAGCGTAACGAATGAGGCTTTACCCATAATACGGCGGGTCATCATACGACCAGCAACGGATACCTCAATGTTCAGCGCTTCCAGCTCTTCGTTTTCTTTCGCGTCGAAGTCAGCATGCAGTTGGTCTGAGGTGTGATCGCGACGGAAATCGTTCGGGAACGGGATCCCCTGCTCACGCAGGCTCGCCAGCTTCTCACGGCGCGTTTTCAGTTCATTGTTAAGGTCGGCTACCGCGTCAGCGCCCTGTACGTGTTGTTCAGACATGTTGGTTCCTCATAACCCTGCTTTCAAACTTGCTTCGATAAATTGATCCAGGCTGCCATCCAGCACCGCCTGCGTGTTACGGGTTTCAACCCCGGTACGCAGATCTTTAATGCGGGAGTCATCAAGGACATAAGAACGAATCTGGCTACCCCAGCCGATATCTGACTTATTGTCTTCCATCGCCTGTTTCTCGGCATTCTTCTTCTGCATTTCCAGTTCATAAAGTTTCGCTTTCATCTGCTTCATGGCCTGGTCTTTGTTCTTGTGCTGGGAACGGTCGTTCTGACACTGCGTCACAATCCCGGTCGGGATGTGGGTGATACGCACCGCCGATTCTGTACGGTTAACGTGCTGACCGCCCGCGCCAGAGGCGCGATAAACGTCAATGCGCAGATCCGCCGGGTTGATGTCGATATCGATATCATCGTCAACTTCCGGATAGACAAACGCCGAGCTGAACGACGTATGGCGGCGACCACCGGAGTCGAACGGGCTCTTACGTACCAGACGGTGTACGCCGGTTTCAGTCCGCAGCCAACCGTACGCATATTCGCCAGCAATTCTGATGGTCACGGATTTAATACCCGCCACTTCGCCTTCAGATTCTTCAATAATTTCAGTCTTAAAGCCGCGAGCTTCGGCCCAACGCAGATACATACGCATCAGCATGCTCGCCCAGTCCTGCGCTTCCGTACCGCCGGAGCCAGCCTGAATATCGAGATAGCAATCTGCGCTGTCATATTCGCCGGAGAACATACGACGGAATTCCAGCTGCGCCAGCTTATCTTCCAGGGTATCGAGTTCTGCTACGGCTTCGTTAAAGGTTTCTTCGTCGTCGGCTTCTACAGCCAACTCCAACAGGCCGGAGACATCTTCCAGGCCCTGGCTCATTTGGTCGAGTGTATCTACGATGGCCTCAAGGGAGGAACGCTCTTTACCCAGCGCCTGCGCGCGTTCGGGTTCGTTCCATACGTCCGGCTGTTCCAGCTCGGCGTTTACTTCTTCCAGACGCTCTTTCTTGGCATCATAGTCAAAGATACCCCCTAAGAACGTCAGAGCGCTCCGTGAGGTCCTGAATGCGGTTATTTACCGGATTAATTTCAAACATTGTCTGATTTCTTTTATTGGACTAGTCAAAATGCGGTTATAAGAGCGGGATTGTAACTAATCCACGCCCTTTTTTATAGCGATTAGTGACGCTAAAGTGGCCAGATATTATCGATTATTAGCTGCAAACTACGGTTGCCGCGAAACTCATTAATATCCAGTTTGTAGGCCAACTGAACATCGCGCACGCCGTTGTCCGGCCAGCAACTGGTATCAACGTTGAACGCAATTCCGTCCAGCAGAGGTCCGCCGCCAACCGGCTCCACCATCACCTTCAGATGACGCTCACCCACCAAACGCTGCTGAAGCAGACGGAAATGTCCATCAAACAGCGGTTCCGGGAACATTTGCCCCCACGGCCCGGCATCACGCAGCATTTGCGCGACCTCCATGGTCATCTCCGCGGCGCTTAGCGGGCCATCTGACACCACTTCGCCCTGCAGCAAGGCGGGATCCAGCCACTCGGTTACCAGTTCGCCGAAACGCTGCTGGAAACGCTCAAACTGCGCCTCTTCTAGCGACAAGCCCGCCGCCATGGCGTGACCGCCAAACTTGAGGATCATGCCAGGATGAAGGGTGTCCAGGCGCTCCAGCGCATCACGCATGTGCAGCCCCCGAATCGAACGCCCGGAGCCTTTGAGCGTACCGTCGCCGGCAGGAGCAAACGCAATCACCGGACGATGAAAACGCTCTTTAATGCGCGATGCCAGAATGCCGACTACTCCCTGATGCCACTCAGGATGGTACATCGCAAGGCCGCCCGGTAGCGTCTCGCTACTGCGCTCCAGTTTTTCACACAGGGTCAGCGCTTCCGCCTGCATGCCCTGCTCAATTTCTTTGCGTGTCTGATTGAGCGCGTCCAGTTCATTGGCCAGCATGCGTGCTTCGCCAATGTTGTCGCACAGCAACAGCGCCACGCCGACGGACATATCATCCAGACGGCCAGCGGCATTCAGCCGTGGCCCCAGCGCAAAACCTAAATCGCTGGCAGCCAGCTTAAGTGGGTCGCGGTTGGAAATCTCCAGCAGCGCCTTAATGCCGGGACGGCACTTTCCGGCACGAATACGGCTTAATCCTTGCCACGTCAGAATGCGGTTATTAGCATCCAGCGGGACCACGTCGGCCACCGTGCCGAGCGCGACCAGATCGAGCAAGTCCGCCAGGTTCGGCGGCGCAATGCCTCGTTCATCAAACCAGCCTTTGTCACGCAGGAAGGTGCGCAGCGCCAGCATCAGATAGAAGGCCACGCCAACCCCTGCCAATGATTTAGACGGGAATTCACAGTCGTGCAGATTGGGGTTGATGATTGCCTCTGCATTAGGCAGCGTATCCCCTGGCAGATGGTGATCGGTCACCACCACCGGGATTCCCAGCGCTCTGGCATGTTCCACACCGGCGTGAGACGAGATGCCATTGTCTACGGTGACAATCAGCTGAGCGCCACGCGCATGCGCCTGCTCCACCACTTCCGGGCTTAAGCCATAGCCGTCTTCAAAACGATTAGGCACCAGGTAGTCAACGTTACCACAACCTAACGCACGCATCGCCAGAATGCTGAGCGCCGTACTGGTCGCGCCATCGGCGTCAAAATCGCCGACCACAATAATGCGGGTTCCCGCGCGAAAGGCGTTATAGAGGATCTCAACTGCTTTTTCGACGCCGTTCAAATGCTGCCACGGCAGCATTCCTTTTACGCTACGTTCAAGTTCCTGGGCGCTGCGCACGCCGCGGCTGGCGTATAAACGACGCAGCAATGGCGGCAGGTCATCAGGTAGCTCGGTTGTCTCGTCGGCTTCACGCCGACGAAGTTGTATCTTTTGTTTCACGCGAATTATTTACCGCTGGTTTGTTTTGCATGTGCGTCGAGGAATTCTTTCATCTCTTTCGGGCCCTG